>MRWG01000141.1_pt1 | contig 233781 bp, 208 predicted proteins | sample 1013341 | NCBI WGS metagenome assembly MRWG01 (sample SAMN06117577, study PRJNA244670) | biofilm metagenome | biome: Water; feature: Cathode Biofilm; material: Biofilm; isolation source: microbial consortium enriched at the cathode of a solar microbial fuel cell | place: USA: District of Columbia... | reverse complement strand
GGCCTGTTGCTCACCCTGGGGGACATCAAGGCCATCCTGTTCTACGCCAGCCACGCATAGCCCAGCTTTACCCCGCCCACCGTCACCACGGTGAGTAACGCGATCACGGCCATGTCTGCGCCGGTGAGCGCCGGCACGTCCACAAAGGCCGGGAACAGGCTGGCGTAGAACAGGATGGCCTTGATGTCCCCCAGGGTGAGCAACAGGCCGGCGCCGAAGGAGACCACGGCCGAGGCGGGTGCCGTGGGGTGGGTGGTGGGTGTGTCGGCGGTTTGGCTTGCCGCGTGTTCGACGGGCTTATGTGGGTGCAGGGGTGGGTGCTGGCTGTCGCGCATCGACGGGCGCATCGGCGGGCGCAGCAGCAGCCGGCTGCCCAGGATGATCAGGTAGGCGCCGCCCAGCAGCTTGATCCACAGGAAGGTCTCGCCCAGCAGGTCCGCCAGCGCCAGCAGGCCGAGCAGGGCCAGCCCCACAAACAGCAGATCCCCCGCGACGATGCCCAGCGCCACCCAGGCGCCCTGGCGCAGGCCGGCGCTGGCGGCGCGGCTCACCACCAGCGCCACGCTGGCACTGGGCAGCGCGGCCAGGGCCAACAGCATGGCGGCCAGGGAGAGGATGGAAAGGAAGGTGAGGGTCATGGGCATCCTTGCGTGTGACCGTAGGTAATCAGGCCAGTGTGCCAATCCCGTGAAGGGTTCGCCACTGTGTGAGGGCGACAGACCGGGCAGTGGGCCCTTGCCGGATGGCACCGCACACCACTGGCCGCTACACCACCAGCTTCGGAACACCGGCTGCGCGCTAGCGCGGCACAATCAGGAAGTCGGCAAACACGGCCTCCACCACATTGGCGTCGCGTTCGCCGGTGATGGAATAGATATCGATACGCGCCAGGGCGGCGCCGTCGTCTTGCAGCTGCGGCCAGACTTTCAGGGCGGCGAGTTCCAGTTGCTGGAAGATGCCCTCGCAGTCGTCTTCGTCCAGGTCATCAAGGCCGTAGATGACACCCACCTGCTCGGCGACTCGCACGCGCGCCGAGGGCGTGAGTCGCAGGCAGTGGGTATCCAGCGTGTGGGCCATACACGTTCCATGTGTGTCGACGGGGATACGGGGCACTCAGCGCCCGTATGAGCGTCACCAATGGCCTTGATTATGCCTTTCGTTTTGCGAGCTGATCAAATAGTGACCAACCGTGCGTCACGCAGGCAGCCCCGCCACGGCACAAATGCTCCGGGCGATTTCAGGGCCCTTGTACTCCTCCACAAAGTGGCCCACCTCCGGGTACACGTACATGGCCTTGTCCAGCTGCGGCAGTGCCGCCAGCCATTGGTCGCGCACCGCTGCCTTGCCGCAGGGATCAAACTCGCCGAAATGGGCGGCCGCGGGAATCTGGCGGCCCTCCGCGCCCCAGCAGGCCGGCAACTGTTCCTGCATGCGCCGGTAGAAGGCGTGGTTATCCTGCTTGCCGTGTTTGCTGTCGGTGTAGCTGTAGCCATGCCCCCATACCGGCGTCTGGCGCACATTGCGTTGCGAGCTCCTGGCGTTGGCGGTGCTGCGCAGGGACTCGGAGAACACATAGGCCGGGGTATCTTCGGGAATCCTGCCTAGGGCGAAGCGCAGCTGCATGAGAAACGAGCGGCCGTAGATCACGCCCACCGGTGCCGGGTTGGCGCCCTGCAGCACAGAAGCCGCCGCCCCACCCCACAGGGACCGCGGAATGACCCAGCCCAGGCTGCTCCAGGGCAGCAGCCGCAGCGGCCACTTGTCGTAGGTATAGCCCGCTTCCGGCATGGGGAAGATGGTGGTATTGAGCACCACCAGCCCGTCCACCCGCTCCATCTGGTCGAGGAAGGCGCCCACGCCGATGGGCCCGCCCCAGTCGTGGATCACCAGGATCACATTGCGCAGGTCCAGGTGCTCGATGAGCAGGCGCAGGTTGTCCGCATGGTGCATGTCCACCATCTCGAAATCCGCCTGGTCGGAAATGCCAAAGCCGATATGGTCCGGGCAGACAATGCGCAGCGGCGCCTGGCTGTCCTGCAGGGCCTGGCGGGCATGGCGGTAGGTGTAGGAGCACTCGGGGTTGCCGTGCACAAACAGCACGGTCTTTTCTGGCGTCACCCCCTCGGGGCGGTAATCGGAATAGAACAGTTTCTTGCCGGCATCGTAACCCTCAGGAAGGGTAAACCAGCGCGCCGCCCCCGGCGGGCAATAGTCATCGGGAATTTTGCGCAAGGGGGAATTGGACTGGATGGTGATGCTCATTGCTGCAGCCTCTGCTCAGTACAGGTGGTCGCCGGTAGTGTAGCAACGAGCACTCATTTGCGTATCTTGCGTCGACACGAGCGCATCATGCACCCGGCCCGTGAGGCCGATCAAATTTTAACCGACTCACGCGCGCTCAACGTGCGGCTGGACAGGGTAGCCAAAGTGGCGCTATTGCCACCTGTCCTGCCGTCTCACCTCTTTCTCGAAAAGCGAGGAGAAAGCCTTTGTCCGGGCCTTCAGCAACCGCCGCCTGCCCATGTCATTGCGCGTATAGATCAATTCGGACGCCCCCAGCCGCTTCTGCCAGTGCTTGAGGAATACGTTTGCCAGCGACTTTTTGGCACCGAACCTGGCCGGCACGGCATGGTAGTCATCCCGTGATGTGCCCAGGAATCGCCCCTGCCTGAGTACCAGATAGCGGGGCTGATCGATGGGCGCCAGCACTTCGGCCACGCAGTCAGAAAAGATTGAAGACTCATAGAAGGAGCAGCCCGTGAGCGAAAGATAGAAAGTACCGTCGTCTGCCTTGCTGACGTTGACCTTCAGTTTCTGCACCGGTGTTTCGATAAAGCCTGCCTCACACAGCGCTTCGGTCACTGCCCTGCCGATCTGCCTCAACGCCCCGTCCACTGGCAGGTGCCAGAGGAGCGTTCTCAACACCGCCTGGGTCTCGGGCAACTTGTAGACCAGCACCGCCGCAAGCCCGAACAGCAGGAACCAGAGCATTTCTGCCGGCCCGTCCCGGCCCGCCATCTGCACAAACAGCAAGGAGACCGCGCCCAGCAGACCCAGCTGGAACAGAAGGTAGGCAAGGGTCTGCGTAAGTATCAGCCCGCGCAGGGGCGGCGCGCCGGGGCTGCTTACCGAGGGCACCACGCGGGCGAACTCATCCACGGCAAGCGCCTCCTTCCAGCGGGCGGCAATGCCGGGCAGGTTTTTGTAGCGGCGCACCATTTGCCGGTTGTTACCCAGAATCGGCGCATAGTCCCTGCCCAGCAAACCACCTTTTAGGCGCGACGCGTTCATGCGCCGGAAGCCGCTCTCAATGGTGAGCTCTTTCTCCGACAACCCGACAAAGGTGTCAAAGCGCCGGCGCAGCTCGTAGTAGTCACTCCAGCCGGTGTAGGCACGGGTGTTGATGGCCACCAGGTGCCAGATGGAGCTGATCTTGTCGGGTACCTTCCGGTCGATGCGGATGGCGCGCCCACGCATCTGGTTGGTGAGCATGAACGAGCCCACTGAGCTGGCCAGCACCAGCGAGTTGATGGCTGGCGCATCCCAGCCCTCGCCCAGCAGCGCCCGGGTGCCTACCAGTACCTTGATCTCGCCCTGCATCAGCAACTCGGTGAAGGCAGCGGTGAGCCGGTTCAGCGGTGCGGTGACCTTGTGGTAGCGGCCGTCATCGCCAAACGGCTCGGTCTGCACCTTGTCGCTGCGGATGCAGGCCAGTAACGGCTCCAGCTTGCTGGTGTGGATGATGCTCAAGCGCCCGGTGAGCAAGGCAAGCTGCTCGGGGATGGGCGAGGACAACACCAGCCCCCGGAAGATGGGCCAGGCGCCGAGGTTGATGTCACCGGCTTCGATATCAGAGAACAGGGCCTCATCGCGGATGTAATCGGTAAGCACCACCTGCCGGAGGCTGTCTCCGCGATGCCGGAGTTCGAGCCTGTGGATGTATTTGCAGGCGGTGACCTTCGCCGCACTCAGGGACAGCGAGCGCGCCACCTGCCGTGAGCGCTCCAGCGATAACTCGCGCCGACGCAACAGTTCCGTGGTCCGGAGCTGCTTCTTGAGCTGGTCGATAAACAGCGCCTGTGACTCACTGTAGTGCGCCTGCCGCGCGAAAATATGCGCCTCCACCAGCACCTGCCAGCCACGGCGGCCGAGCTCGGGGATATGGCGATCTTCCATGTCGAGCAGGGCCATCAGGCGGTTTTCCCGCGGCAACGACTTGGCCTTGAGGAACGCGAGGATGGTGATTGCCAGCTCGGGGTTCTTCAGGATCTCCTGCTCGTAGCCGTCTTCATTAAGCCAGGGATGTGACAACACCAGTTCCTCGAAAGGAGCACTTTCGATCAGGGACTGGCACAGCGTCTGGACGCGCTGGTCGTACTCTTCAATCTGCTTTTTCTCGGTAACGGTTGCGTCACAGGCCCAGATGAAATCCTGGTGCGGGCACAGGGTGCCGGCCTTGACCAGCTCGGGCACCGAGATCTCTTCATCAATGGGGCCGCAGAGCTGCTCATAGCGTGACCATTCATGGTTCTGCGCGTCATAGGGTGGCGTGGCCGTCAGCGCCACCAGGGTAAGTTCAGGGAACTGCTGGCAGACCTTGTCCAGCGCCCGCCACCACTCGGCGCGCAGGTGGTGTGCTTCATCCAGCATCAGCACCTGGATCTTGTGCGCGCGGATGATCTCGATGAAGCCGTTCACTTCCCTGTCGTCAGGGCCGTCATCTTCATCCAGTGTGACGCCCTCACCTTCCTCCGCACTTGCCTCGTCTTCCTCGCTGAGCTCGTCGGCGAATTTCTCGTGCAGTGCCTGATAGGTGATGGAAGTGAGTATTTTCGGCGCCTTGAGTGTGTTGCTGACCCAGGGCAGCACTTTCGGGTCGTCCACACCGGTGAAGTCCACCAGTCGTTCCAGCCACTGGTCACGGATGATGCGCGTGGGGGACAGCACGATGGCGGGCTTTCCGAGCATTCTGAACACCTCGAGGCCCAGGGTGGTCTTGCCCGCACCGGGCGCCGCCACCACATGCAGGCGACGGTCATCCAGGTGGTCATGAACCGCATCCAACACCCGCGCCTGATACGGCCGCCAGGGGTAACAGAACTTCATTGAGGCAAACGGCTGCAACGTGTTTCTCTTTCCAATTTCAGGGGGCACAGGTCCGGCGAGCAGACCCTGTTTTCATCATTCCAGTTCAGGAAAACAACGAACGGGCCAAAAGGCCCGTTCACTGTTTACTGCTTGCTTACGCCGGGTGACGGTCGTCGTCATCGCGAGGTGCCATCGGATAATCCGGCGTACCGTCCTCGCCCTCACCGTCATCATCCGTGGCATCAATGCCCATGCTCTCGCCCTTGATGATGCCCGCCGGCGTGGCGCCATCCAGGCCCATCTCCTTGAGCAGGGTGTCCACCATGGGGATCTGGGCGCGGTAGGCCAGCAGGGCGTCGGTCATCTGCTGGGGGAAGGCGCTGCCGCCAGCGCCAGCACCTGCACCGCCGTTGCCACCGGCAAAGCCGGGTGCACCCTTGCCGCCGAAGTCGTACATCTTTATGGATTCGATCTTCTCCACCGGCTTCATGGATTCCGCCATGATGCCCTGCAGCTCGCCGATCAGCTTCATCTTCTGCTCGAAGCTCATCACATCCGGCGTCAGGGTGTTCTTCGCCGCGTTCAGCTTCTCCACACCTTCAGCCTCGGCCTCGGCGCGCTTGAGCGTGGCTTCGGCCTCGGCCTCGGCGTTGATGCGAATGGCTTCAGCGTCGTTGGCGGCGGCCATCTTGCGGGCCTCGGCAGAGATCTTGATGCCGATGGCGTCTTCGTTGGCCTGCTCGGTGGCCTTGATCTCGACAATCTTGCGGTTACGCTCGGCGGCGGCAGTCTGTCGTACCGTCACCACGTCTTCCTCTGCCTTCACCGCATCGGCGCGAGCCGCATCGGCCGCTGCCTTGGCCTTGGACTCTTCCTTGGACTTGTCGGATACCGCGATGCTCTGCTCCTGACGGGCAATTTCCAGCTTCTTGGCTTTCTCGATGTCGCGGTTCTCGGTTTCCTCGAGCATGGCAATCTTGCGCATCTTGACGCTTCGGTTGGCCTCGATGTCGGCCTCTTCCGATTCACGGCGCTTGTCGGCGGAAATCCGTGCCACCTGGGCATCGGAATCCGCACGCTCGTTGGCAATGTCACGCTGCTGCATGATGCGGGCAAATTCCTCATCCCGGGAGATTTCCAGCGTCATCTTCTCGGCGTCGGTGCGCTTGCGCTCGATCTCCACGCGGGTGTCCTGCTCGATGTCGTTACGGATCTTCTTGCGGTCTTCCAGTTGCCGCGTGAGGATGGTGAGACCCTCGGCGTCAAAGGCGTTGTCCGGGTTGAAGTGTTCCTTGGCGGTCTGGTCCAGGCCGGTGAGCGACACGGATTCCAGCTCAAGGCCGTTTTTCTCCAGGTCACTGGCGCAGCCATTCTGGGCTGCCTGGACAAACTCGGTGCGGTTCTCGTGCAGCTCTTCCATGGTCATGGTGGCACCCACGGCGCGCAGCACGTCCACGAACTTGCCTTCCACCAGCGCGCGCAGCTCGCCCGGCTCATGGGTGCGGTTACCCAGCGTCTGGGCGGCGGTGGCGATGGATTCCTCGTCCGGCTTCACCCGAACGTAGAATTCCGCCTCGATATCCACCCGCATGCGGTCCTTGGTGATCAGGGCCTGGCCTTCGCGGCGGTTCACGGTGAGCCGCAGGGTGTTCATGTTGACGAAAATCACATCGTGCAGCACCGGCAGCACCAGCGCACCGCCATCACGAATGACTTTTTGCCCGCCCATACCGGTACGGACAAAGGCGCGTTCTTTTGTTGCTCGCGTATACAGTCGGGCAAAGATCAGCCCGAGTATCAGCAGCAGGATAAAACCGGCTACGGATACCGTAACGATAAATCCAAAGTTCCCCATTTGATGTTCTCCCTATTAAATCCCTGTTTTCGCTTATTCGCTTACTGAGCTGTCTGCGGCGATGACGATGAATTCGCCACCGTGCTTGCGCACAATCAGGAGCGGTTGCTCTGGCCCGAACGGGCCATGGCCATCATCCGGCCGCACCCGGATGTAGTGTGGCGTGCCGTACTGATCCTGGACCTTGGCCTCGGCGGCCATTTCCTCGCGGGCAGTACCCAGGGTGATGTGCGCCACGCGACCGATGAAGGTGTCGGTGGATACGGCGTTGGATTCGTCCTTGGGCATGGCCCACTGCAGCACACCAGCGCCCGCGCGAGTGCATGGCAGTGACAGCACGAAGGCCACCGGCGCCGCGACAATCGCCGGCAACAGAAACCCGAACAGGCCGTCGGCCAGGAAGTTGATCGAGTAGCCGATGACGCCGAAGAAGAAAAGCAGGATCACCAGCAGCATCAGCACCGGCACCTTGCCTACCCGCAGCCACCCCAGCAACCGGGACAGCGCGTTCTGCGAGCCCACTTCGCCCACTTCCAGATCTGTATCGATCTCGAAATCGGGAATGAACGAATCCAGCACGTCGCTCAACCCCATCCCCAGAATGACGCCCACACCCTCGAATATGCCGATGATGAGCATCAGTGACATGGCGATGGCGAAGGGAATATTCTCCGTCGCTAGCGCGAACTCGAACATGTCACTCGCCCTTCTGGAACGCGGCCAGGCGCTCGGCAATGCGGTGCTTCTTGTGCAGCTCCTCGAGCTCGGCCGACTTCTTCGGGTCGCCCGCGGCGTTATCTGCGGGCAAGCCGGTGACCGCGCTCTTCACCCGGTTCACTGCGTTGTCGGCACGCTCCACGCGCTGCTCCACGTTGCTGCCCGGGCCGGTGTCGCTGCCGGATACCACGTCCTTGCCTTCTTTCTTCGCCTGCGTCGCCTTGACCTCACGCAGGTCCTCCTCCATCGACTGGCGCTTGGCCTTGAGTGCGGTGAAGTAGCGCTGCAGTTCGGTCTCCTCGGCCTTGGCATCGGCCACGTGGGTCTCGATCAGCGGAATGCGATCCTCCACACCGAGCAGCTCCTCGGTGGCGTGCTCTGCCAGGTCGGCCCGGTCTTCCTTCAGGGCAATGCGGATGTGCTCTTCCAGCTCACCCTGGCGCGCACTCAGCTTGGACAGCTCGCGGTGGGCGTTATGGCGCAGCGCCTGCTGGCGACCAATCTCGGCGCGCACATCCTCGATGGCGCTGTCGATTTCCTCGATGGCCTCGCGGATCACCACGGCGGGCGCGGCGTTTTCTGCGGCATCCACCCAGGTGGTGAACGTTCCCGCAACCAGTCGAGAGACACGCTTGATCAATGATTCACTCATGGTTTTCCCCTTTGCATTATTCCTTGCTTGTGTTCATGTCCTGGATAACGGCCTGGCAGAGGCGGCGCAGTGTTTCCATTCGCTCACCGCTGAACAGTGCCGGCTCGTAGAGTGAGGATTCCCTGCCCATATAAATCTGCAGCATGGCATCCAGCACGCGCAGCAGCTGGGTGGCCAGCTTCTGCTCCATCAACTTCAGGTCATCGCTGTCGCTTTCCGGCGTTACGCCCTCCACCAGCAATGACGCCAGGATATCCGGCACCAGCTCGAGCACTCGGCGCACCAGCTGCGAATGCATCTGGTGTTCGTTCTCGAGCGCCCGCACGGCATTCTTCATCGGGTCCAGCAGCGAATCGGCCAGCGCCAGGGCGCTGACATAGTTGCGGCCGGCTTCATCCTGTCTCTTGCGGTCGGCAATCAGCACCCGGATCTTGTCGGAAATGCTGGTGGCCCCGGGCACCTTGAGCTCAGACAAGAATGTCTGTTCGTCGTCCGTCAAACGGACTGTTGTCGGGCTGGATTTGCCGGCCATATGGGCGTTCCTGTCAGTAAGGGCACGCAACAAGAATACTAAATCACTCGACTGTAGTCAATATGTATTCACATCAAATACTTTTGATATCGCTCGCCGACCCCGGCGCACGCCTCACTCAAAACCGATATAGCGCACGATAGTGGCCTTGCTGGCATGGCCTTCCAGCCATTCCCGGATTTCCCTGGCCCGGGCGGCATCCTCTGCGCCGACCTGCTGCGCCAGACGCCCAAACCGCTGTTTTTCTGATACGTCCCTGGTGATCTTCTTCTGCCATGTATCCCTGAAAATCGTGGGCAGCTCCCTGGCCAGCTCAAGTGACTTGAGCAGGGCCCATTCCCCCGAATCAATCCAGGCTTCATCACAGGACGTGCAGATATCCAGACGGTTGGTGTACTCACCGGTGATCTGGTACTTCGTCATCACGCGGGCACACTTCGGGCAGGTCAGGGCAAATTTGGTGTCCTTGTCTTCCGGGCCGGCCAGCTCGGCGGGGGCAACATTCGACAGGGGCGTATCTCGCTCGGACCAGTCGCGGTAGTAAAGCAGGGAAACCAGGGCACCCTCACACTGCCTGCACCCCATTGCCGGAAGGCCTTCTTCCAGTTTGGTGGGCACCAGGCTCGGCGACCTGCATTTGGGGCACTTCATGTACAGCTCCTTGCACCGGCATCGTCATCCCTGACGCCATTATTCTTGTTGGAGGCGTAATAGTATCGCCCACCCTGCACGGTGGAAACCCACTATTTTTTCCTATGATTTCATACTGATATCAGCCCGGGACGACAGCAAAACCACCATCTGCGGCGAAAGGCTTGACCACTGTCCGGAAGGACAGTACAGTGACAAACACTGTACAAACGAACAGGTGCCGCCGGATCTCCCGGCGGCACCGCAGCCACCCGAGGTGCTCTATGGACAGCGTACTGCCCCTGCAAGCCAACACCGGCGCCGCCGCACCGGCCGCCATCGGCGACCTGCTCGCCCGCCAGGACCTGTGGCGTGCCCGCGATGGCCGCCCGGCCGACGCCCAGGCCCTCGCCACCGGCCATGCCGCACTGGATAACGTGCTCCAGCACGGTGGCTGGCCGCGCCAGGGCATGACCGAGCTGCTCACCGAGGGCCCCTGCCCGCAGGCCCTGCGCCTGCTGATGCCGGCCCTGGGCAAGTGCGATGACGGCCTGATCGTGCTGGTGAATCCGCCGGCGCGGCCCAATGCCGCCCTGCTGCAGCGCCACGGCATTGCCAGTGGCCGGCTGCTGGTGCTGCGCAGCGACAACCCGCGCACTTTGCTGCAGGCCTCTTTGGAAGCCGCCAGCTCACAGACAGTGAGCGCCATGGTGGTGTGGCTGCCGGAAGGCAAAGACGACGCCACCAGCCTGCGCCGGCTGCATCTCGCTGCCCAGCAGGGCCGCTGCTGGCTGAGCCTGGTGCGCGATGCGCGCCACGCCGAACAGGCCTCCCCCGCCCCGCTACGGATGACGGTAAAAGCCCAGCCCGGTGGTGACCTCGCCCTGCATGTGCTCAAGCAGCCCGGCGGCTGGGGTGGCCAGACAGTGACCGTGGCCGTGCTGCCGAAAAGTGTGCGCGAGCTGTACCCGATGACGGCAGCCATGCCGGCACCGAATCACCAGCGCCAGCCACACGATGGCCGCTACCCGGTGCCAGACCTGAACAGCCGCTTTACGCGCAAACCGTTACGCCAGCCAGGTAGCCCGCCGCCGGGCACGTTTCCCCAACCCGGCGACAGTCTGCCGCTGCCGTTTTGAAGGTGCATCTAAAAAAACAGTAACCCGTTTTCACAACCCCTAGCCTGCTTACGGGGCCTCCCGGCCCCGATTTTTTCGCAGGTTTTGAGTTCCTTTGTGGGTTCGCGGCGTACACGCCGCTCCTGCGGGGATAAAAAGGGGTTGTTACCGAATGCGGGGGCGCTGTGTCCGTGCTGCCCACATCCCTCGTGTCGGCACGGCACGGCGCTTCCGCAACGATTTTCGTCTCAGTCAGGCCGCGTCAGGCCGCGTCAGGCCGCCATCATGCGCTGTCCAGCACGTTCTGCCATGCCTTTCTCGCCACTGCCCTGGCATCGGCGCCTATCAGATTGCCGTGGGCAAGAATGATGCGCTCAAAATCCCAGGACAGGATCGCTTCCAACCCTTTCTTGACGATCTGCTTGTCGCCCCAGCCCATCTGGTACTCCGGCGCGGGCTTGGGGTTGTTCCACATATGGAACACCGCCTTCCACCAGAACTTCAGCAGCAAGCCGGCCTCATGGGTGTAGTCATCGCCGATGTTCTCGAGCAGGTCCACAAGGATCAAAGTGCCTGACGGTTTATGCAGGAACGCCACTTCATTGATAATCCGGGTGCCCTGAATCAGCACCTGCTCGAACACCCCCTGCCAACGTGGGTCAGGGCGATTGCCCAGCATCCAGTCAAACGCCAGGTCGGCGCGTTTTTTCTCAAGGCCGGGGCACAGAAAGGTTTCGGCATCGGGGTACAGCGCTTGGAAATCGGCTACCCCCAGGTGATGAAAGTTGCCCGGCGCCACGATGTAGGCCACCTCGCCCAGCGCATCCAGCTCGCCCTTTAGCGCCGCATCCGGCTTGCAGGGGCTGTGCACCCACAGCTTGCCATCCGGCAACCTGACAATGGTCATGCGACTGAACAAATCCAGCCCGCCAAAGCGGATCGGGTATTCAACAATGTAGATCTCACCGGCAATGTATTCTTCGATGCTATACGACATCGCATTCCCCATATTCAGAGCGACACGATTTCAAACCCGGTCAGGCACAACCAGAGCCCCAGCAACAGGAGCAATACGGCAGATATGCCCTGCCTGCTCTCAAACTTTTGTGCCTGCGCCTGGATGGATTCCGGAAACCCGATCTTGTGAATGCCTTTGAGAATGGCGACCCAGCCCAGCAGTGTGACCAGCAGGCGACTGTCGAGCACCCAGATGTTATGCACAGACACCGTGATCAAACCCATCAGCAGCGTGCTGTAGCCAGTGGCAACAATGAACCTTTTGTCATCCGCCATCTCGATGGTTTTGCCAAGCTGGCGAGTCACCACAAACAGCCCTCCAAAGATGAGGTAGAAGAGCCCCCAGAATCGCGACAGGGCCAGCGTTGCATCAATGTCCACACGCCCTCTCCTCGATAAAAGGCCCTCGAGCTCCTGCCCTGATCCGCCCAGTCATCGCATCAGCCGGAAAACACGCGGATCAACCGCCGCCGCACCCATCATGCCGCCATAAAAAGCGCCCGCGATGCCCGGGCCCACCACGTCCTGCCCGGACAGGAAAAGACCGGGCACCGGTGTCCGGGCGCGAAGCGCGTCTGACAGCACGCGACGCGGTGTGGTCTCGACGCCATAAAAGCCACCCTTCTCGTGGCCGGTAAACGCCGCAGTAGCCAATGGCGTGCCAAGTTCGTGATAAGTAATCAACGGTGCCAGATCCGGAAACTTCGCCTTGAAGGCAGCCAGCATGCGCGCCTCTACCCGCTGCTTGAACGCCTGCCATTGTTCGGGGTTTTGCTCGGCCCCGCCGTTGGCAAACGGCGCCACTGACGCCCAGTCGGCCCACACCAGCATGTCGCCCGAATACTTTTTGTCCGGGCCCGGGTCATGGGCCTTATCCTTCAGTGACCCGAAAGAAACGAACATCATGGGCAGCGGATCATCTTCATTCGCCGACCAGACTGCATCAGTGGCATCCCAGCTCTCGTAGAACCAGTGGTTCGAGCCGGTAGCGCCGTGCGAAGCAATATCACCCTCAAAACCGAGGAACAGGTCAAAGTGGCAAATCGAGGGCTTGAAGGTGGCGATCTCCGCTGCCCAGTCATCGGCCTGGGTCTCTTCAGGCAAAATACGCTTGACCGTTTCGCCGGCGCCGATGGCTGATACGATCACCGGCGCCCTGAACACGTCGCCCGCAGCAGTACGCACGCCCACGGCGCTACCGTCTTCGAGGATGATCTCAGTGACGGCAGTACCCGCCAGGGCACGACCGCCAGCACCTTCAATCACCGGAACAAGTCCACGGGCAATGGCGCTGGCACCACCGACGGGGTAGCCGGCGCCACCCAGGTAATGGCCAAGCACCATGCCATGAAAGCCGAAACTGGCCTCTTTGGGATTGCCGCCATAGGTGCCCCACTGGCAGGCCAGCACCGCCGCAAGCTCAGGATTGCTGATCAGCTCGCCGACAACCTCTCCGGTGGTACGTCCGCACCATCGGTGGATCTTCTTTTTGTTCCACCACTGGTGCGCAGAAAGAAAAGGCTCGGGCATGGCACGCTCGGCGGCTACCATCTGCATGGTCTCTTCCCCCGCCAGCAGCGCCTCGAAATAACCATCTATCTCGCCGGCATTGTCGGGGAAATGACGTTTCAGCTCCGCCTTGTAGGCATCTCCGGGTGACTTCACAGGAATATCGACGCCGCCCGGAAAGTGCAGCGTGTCATAGATCGGGCCCACCGAACTGAACTCGATAGCCCCATCACTAAGCTTGTCCAGTAACCGGCCCGCATACTGCTCATGACCGAAACTGCCGCAGTAATGAATCCCCACATCCCAGGTAAAACCATGGCGCGAGAAGGAGTGCGTGAGCCCACCGATCTCCTGCGCCTGTTCCAGCATCAGCACCTTTCGGCCCACCCGCGATAGTGCGGCAGCAGTGGTCATGCCGCCCATCCCAGAACCGATGACAATGACATCAAAATCAGTGGCAGGTGTTTTGCTACCCATGTGCGTACTCCCTTTCCCTGGTTGCTGCGCTTCAGGTGGTTCGGCAGCCTTTCCGGCGACGAGTCCGCGCCGAATTCGAGGCATGACAGACAGTGACAGTGTTACTGTCGCCCTCGCGTTGGTTCTTGCGCGAGATCAAGACCACGGGGAATACATCGACTGGGTGTCGATGGTGTGAAAAAGAAGCGCCCGCTGTCGCTCTTCACCGCGGTGGGTTCATCATCTCCAGCGTCATGTGCTCCAGCGGCTCGGCCGGCGGATTGCCGTACAGGTAGCTGCGTGGGGCCGCCACGTCATCCGGCCGCCCCGGACCGAACACTTCCAGGTAATCGAAATACTGGTTCTGGTACTCCGGATTACGAATAAAGCGGCGCAGCTTGAGCAGCGTAAAATACGGCGCATCACGCAACATGATGTTGGCCAGCCACACCGGCACATAACCGCCCGGGTCCATCACCAGCTGGTAGGTAATCTCCACCTGCCGATCCCCCAGGCGCTGCAGCTTGAACATGCCGCCCATTTCCGGGAAGCGGACATAATCCGGATTAGTCGGGATACGCTCCGGACGGTTGCTGATATGGATGGTGATCTGCTCTTCCCCGGGCGTGATGCGCTGGCTGATGTCGGTCTGTACCACCGCCTCACGGTCGGTGAGTGGCCAGGGCACCTCGGTGGTAAAGCGCATGTAGCGCTTCAGCGGTGAGTCGCGGCCCAGTTCCTCGGCGCCGTCCACAAAGTGCATCCACTTGGGCACGCTGTCGTGGTCTTCCAGTAGCGCCACCAGGGCGTTCTCGTCCTCCAGCGTGATGCGGGTGACGCCGCGGAAGGTCTTCAGCTGCGAATTCTCGGTGTGGCGGGTATAGACCTGGATGCCGTCACGGTCGCTGATCAGCTCCCATTGCGCAGTCAGGCCGGTTTTCACCAGCGTGGGTTCCGCCAGTGCCTGCATCACCAGTGCGATTGACAACAAAACCGCCACCCGTGCGGTGCGCATCCAGGAAACGGTTGCCCTGCTCTGCATAGCGTCCTCCTAACAGTGCAGCGGGTGCGGCAGGCATCAGCTGCAGCCTGCCCCTGTATCCCGCACGGTGATTCCGCGACGGACCATTGGCTCATTAAAGAGTCATTACGCCAGTGCGTAAAGGCGCGTTCAGACCCGCCTGTCCGTGTCGCCGGGTTGATAACCGCCCTTCTTCAGGTACTCGCGCAGCATGGAATAGCTCAGCCCCCAGATGCAGTGCCCCTGATAGCGACAGCACGGCAGGCGCACACGCCCCAGTGGCGAGCGCCAGTGCATCACCGACTGCTGCTCCGGCGCCGCCAGGTGCGCCAGTGGAATCCACACCAGTGATTGCACCTCGTGGTTGAGCACCACGTCATCATTGCCGTGCCAGGCATACACATACGGGGTAATCACCATAGGCCGCCAACGGTGGTGCTGGCGTGTGAGGCGGTCGGACAGGCGTTGCTCGAAGCTGCCATAGCGCGTCAGGTCCAGGCCCGTCTCTTCAAAGGTTTCGCGTTCGGCGGCGGCGCGCGGGGTGGGATCATCCACATGCATCAGGCCACCGGGGAAACTCATGTCGCCCGACCACGGGTCACCCGCGCGTTGCGCACGCTGCATGAACAACAGCTCTTGCTGGCCCGCATCACCGGGGCGGTCACGGTGAATGATCGCCACGGCGGCACGCGCCATGCGCCGCCGCAGCGGAATCTTCAGGGGTGAACCAGCCATACCCGGCAGCGGCACATCAGTCTCCTGTGTAAACGGGCACGCGCTGCCCGGGCGCTTTCAAAAATCGATATCCACGCCACCGTCTCGCGTGAATAGCCTGCCCAGGAGTCTCAGCAGCCAGAGAAATACCTCCACGGGCAATTCCACAATAATTTCCAGCACATCCAGCACCACGCTTGAATCCCGTCTCTGGCCTGATCGTCTCGACGGCCACAGAAAATAGGCCAGCACATAACCCAGCAGGGCCAGAAGGACCTGTGTTTTCACCACCGGGGTCGCCAGCAAGGTTTCCACCAGATAGGCGGTGGCCGCCACAAACACGATAAGAGCGAGACCGATGCGAACAGAGATCATCGGCTCGCCCCGCCAGCCGATTCGCCCTGCGCCTGGCGCCACTGGCGCGGCGATAACTGCTCCACCTGCTTGAACGCCTGGCGAAAGCAGGCGGTGTCGCGATAGCCGAGCCGGTCGGCAATCTGCTCAATGCGCGCATCGGTGTCGCGCAGGTAGTGCACGGCCAGGTCGTGGCGCACGTCCTTGAGCAGGTCGCGGAAGTTCACCCCCTCTTCCTGCAGCCGCCGGCGCAAAGTGCGCTCGGACATGGAGAGTTTTCGCGCCACATCGGCAATGGCCGGGTTCTCGGCCACGTTCAGCGCCAGCATCTCGCGTACCCGGTCGGCCAGGCCGGTGCGTGCCTGCACCTCCGCCAGCTCTTTCTCGCACTGGGCGGTGAGCAGCCGCAGGTTCACCGGGTTGCCGGTGAGCACCCTGGCATCCAGGTCACGGGTACGAAACGTCAGCGACTGGTAGTCGGCATTGAAGGTAATGGGCGCGCTTATCCAGCGCTTGAACTGCTCGGCATAGGGCGGCTCGCGTTGCATCAGCGTGGCGGCCACCGGGGCAATGTCGGTGCCGGTGAGGTGCTGCAGGCTCACCGTCAGGTTCACCAGCATGGCCTCACCCAGGGCGCAGCTGAATTCCGGGTAGCGTGCCGAGGTGTGGATGCGCACCACGGTGTTACTGCCCTCTTCCACCGCCTCGGCGCGCACCCCGGGCAGGGCAATGGAGACAAAGCGGGTAAACAGCTCGAGGGTGTCATGCAGCGTGCCGCTGGCCATAAAAGCCATGCCCATGTTGCCGTGGGCAGTCACCGGCACGGTGGCACCGAACTCCAGGAAAAACCCGGCCAGCTGCGGGTGCTGGTACAGACGCAAAAAGGCATTGGCCAGCACCTCTTCCGGCAGGCGCTGGCCGAAGCCGATCTGGCTGGCATCATCGATACCGGCGGCCTTGAAGATGTCACTGACATCAAAGCCGCGCTGGCGCAGGATCTCATCCGCATAAGCCAGATAGATGCTGTAGCCGGTTACCTGCTCCATACCACCTCTACCGCCCTGGCCGCTCAGGCTGGCTGCGCCACCCCGGCCCGGACACCGACGTTTTGGCCAAAACCCTCTCTGCCCTACGGTCTTTGGCCGGAAATATCCCATTCTGGCCCTGTGGGTGCCTACAGGGCAAGCCCCGACCTATATAACTTGTATACCACGCTGTGAGGAAAAGGCCCGAGACAGGGCCGGAAAAACGACAATGACCGGGAGAACCCCATGCTTCGTTACTTGCGTTTCTTTGTGAACCCCATCGTCATGACGATCATTTCCGTGGGCCTACTGTTTGGCGGCGTATGGATGTGGCTGCCGGGCATTCTCTACATTGCCGGCGTCGCCATTGCCGACCAGCTCTACCCGCACGACACCGAGGAAGCGCCGTACAAGTTTCCGGCGGTGCTGGATTTCGCCCTGTACCTGTCACTGCCCATGGTACTGCTGCTGTTTGTCTGCCTGATGTGGGCCATGGGGTCCGGCGGCACCGACATCTTCGGTATCGGTGCCTTTATCCAGCAGCACACCGGCATTGATGTGGTGGCCGCGCGCAACAACACCGCCTGGTACCACTACCCGCTGATGCTGCTGTCCATCGCCCTGCCCGCCAACGGCGCCTCGGGGCTGGCCGGCCATGAGCTGACCCACCGCACCTCGCGCCCGTTCGACCTGTGGCTGGGCCGCACTGCCATGGCCACCTGGTGGGGCATCGCCTTCCCCATCGAGCACGTGTATGGCCACCATGCCTATGTGGCCACCACCAAGGATCCGGCCACCGCCGCCCGTGGTGATTCCCTCTACCAGCACCTGCCCAAGGCCCTCAAGCGCACCGTGGTGAATGCCTGGGAACTGGAAACCGAGCGCCTGAAGAAGCTGGGCAAGTCGTTCTGGTCACCCTCCAATGTGCTGCTGCGCATGGGTGCTGTGTCCGTGTTCTTCACTGTGAGCGCCTACATGCTCGCCGGCATCCCCGGTCTGCTGGCCTACTTCTACATCTGCTTCATGTGCAAGGTGACGCTGGAAGCGCTGAACTATGTGGAGCACTACGGCCTGCTGCGCCAGCCTGACCAGCCGGTGCAACCGCGCCACAGCTGGAACTGCAACCACACCGTGAGCGGCGTGTTCACCTATAACCTGACCCGCCACAGCCACCACCATGCCGATGCCCAGGTGCACTACCAGGACCTGAAGGCCTTCGCCGAGCAGCCGGAAATGCCCGGCGGTTTGCAGACCGCCTACCTGTCCGTGTTCGTGCCGTCCCTGTGGCGCAAGAAGATTGCGCCGAAGCTGCTCACCTGGGATCGCGAGCAGGCGGTGGAAGCGGAATACCCGCTGCTGGCCCAAGCCAACATCGACAGCGGCTGGCCGGAGCTGATGGACAGTGTCGCCAACGAGAAGACCGGCATGCATGGCCACAGCGGCGGCCAGACTGCAGCGGCCTGATTGCCGGCTTCCCTCACCCTGTCCCTTTCCCAAAGGGACAGGGGACCAGATTTGCGGGGCAGTGCCGCTCTGCCTGACCGAGTGGCCACTCTGAGCCCCTCTCCCTCCGGGAGAGGGGTTGGGGTGAGGGCCGACTCACATTGGATTGGCAGCGTTCCCGTCAATCCGGGATGAACACTAACAAAGCGGGGCGGGGGCGCAGGTAGAAACAACCGCCCAACACCCGCAGAGGAGACAGCCATGTTCGGTTTTCTGAAAGCCAAGCCACAACAGGTCACGCTGGTGGACGACAACGGCGAAACGGTGAAGTCGTTCACCACGGAGCCGAAGGAAACCGTGCTCAACGCCGCGCTGCGTGAGGGCATCGACTTTCCCTACAGCTGCAAGGTGGGCGGCTGCGCCAGCTGCAAGTGCCAGCTGGTGAGCGGCAAGGTGAAAGAGCTTACCGACAAGAGCTACCTGCTCAGCGCCGAGGAGCTGCAGTCGGGCTATATCCTCGGCTGCCAGAGCATCCCCAAATCGGAACTGGTGGTGCGCATGCCCGAGGCCGGCTCACCCGCCGTGCCCGGCACACTGACCAGCATCCACTGGCTCACCCATGACATTGCCGAAGTGCACCTCAATCTCGACAACACGGTGACGTATCGTCCCGGGCAATACGCCTCGGTGGCGCCGGCAAACGCCAGCCTGCCGGCACGCTGTTATTCCTTTGCCCATGCCGTCAGTGACGGCGGTGACCGGGCCGTGTCGTTTTTCGTGCGCAAGATCCCCGGCGGCAACCTGAGCCACTGGCTCACCGATGCCGACAACCTGGGCAAGGCCGTCACCCTCTCCACCGTCGCCGGTGACTGCACCCTGCGCGAAGACAGCAGCCCCATTGTCTGTCTGGCCGGTGGCTCGGGCCTGTCGCCCATCGTCGCCATCCTGGAGGGGGCGCTGAAAAGCGGCCAGGATACGCGGCCGGTGCAGCTGCTGTTTGGTGCCCGTCGCCAGGAAGACCTGTACTACCTGGGTGAGCTGAACGCACTCGGCGAGAAGTGGCGCGCCGATTTCACCGTTACCCCGGTGCTCTCGGACGAGCCGCAGGACAGCGACTGGCAAGGCAAGCGCGGCTGGCTGGCCGATGCCATCACGGCGGAGAATGCCGCCGGCCACCAGGCCTACCTGTGCGGCCCGCCAGTGATGATCGACACCTGCATGGAAAAACTGAAAGGCCTGGGCATCGCCCCGGCGCAGATCTTCTTTGATCGCTTCAGTGACCAGAGTGAAGGCGCGGATTCGAACGTGGTGTCGATCAAGCAGGCGGGGTGAATAGCAACAGCATTGCCACACTGAAAAGATTCGCGGCGTGTACGCCGCGAACCTGACACCCCGGAACCACACCCCGACATCCTCGAACCGCCCCCCGGCGTCCCCGAACCACACCCGCACCGAGCCATGAACCACCCAGCCCGCCAAGCGCCGATTCAGTTATCCGGGACAATCCGGTACATGCTGCCGTCATCGGTGGCCACGTACAGATACCCTGCCGGTCCCTCGATCACGTTGCGCACGCGCTGGTTCAGCTCGGCAAGCAAACGCGCCTCGGCCACGGCCTGGCCGTTGTCATCCAGCGTCACCCGATTCAGGTGCTTGAGTTTCATGGCGCCACTGAACAGGTCGCCCTGCCATTCGGGAAACTTGTCGCCGCGGTAACGCACCAGCCCGCTGGGGGCGATGGAAGGAATATAGACTTTGACCGGATCTTCCATGCCGGGCTTGCTCTTTGCTTCGCCCACATCCAGCGGCCCCCAGTATTCCTTGCCCAGGGAAACCACCGGCCAGCCGTAATTGCGGCCGGGCTTGATCAGGTTGATCTCGTCGCCCCCGCGCGGGCCATGTTCGATGGCCCACAGCTCACCGGTGTCATCATCAAAAAACATCCCCTGCGGGTTGCGGTGACCAAGACTCCAGATCTCTGGCAGCACATTGTCACGGCCCACGAACGGGTTATCGGCGGGCACCGAGCCATCCAGGTTCAGGCGCAGGATGCTGCCGGCATGGGTGGTCAGGTCCTGGCCGTTTTCGCGCACGCCCCGGTCACCTAGGCTGAAGAACACATGGCCGTCGCCATCAAAGGCAATGCGACTGCCGAAGTGGCGCCCGGTGTCGGTGCCGGATTGTGTGTACAGCAGCACCTGCCACTTGCGGATCGCCGTGCCCGCCAACTGCGCCCGAGCTAGCGTGGTGACGCCAAACCCGTCATCGTTGCTGGCGGCATAGGTAAAGTAGATCCAGTCGCTGTCCGCCGGGATGGCCACATCCAGCAGGCCGCCCTGGCCCTTGGCATGCACCGCCGGCACGCCGCCCACGGTCTCGCGGCTGCCGGTTTTGGTATTGAGGCGATAGAGCTGCCCTTCCCGGGCAGTGACCAGCATCTCGGTGTCATTCAGGAACGCCATGCCCCAGGGAATGCCATTGATGCTGCCGACCTTTTCCAGCTGATACGCCTGGGCAGCGCCCACCAGCAGCACCAGCGTTGCAACCAGAAAACGAATACCCGCCATGCCCTTCACTCCTTCAGGATGTCGATGATCTTGCCTGTAACCACCAGTGTACCGCCATCACTCGTCAATGCCGTGTTGCCAGGCTGGCCTGCGGTGCATACCGCTGCTGGACAGCGGACCACCGGCAAGCCACCCTGCCAATACACCATACGCCCGGGAAACAGGCATGCAATTCACCCTGCACAACAGCTACCCCTGGCCCGCGGACATTGTCGTGCAGGTGTTCGCCGACCAGGATTTCTTCACCGAAAAGTACCGCCGCTGCGGTGCGGAAAACATTCGAGTGCTGGCCTATGAGCACGACGGCGGCACATCGCATATCACGGTGGAACGCCAGGTGCGCCTGGCCGAGATACCCGCCTTTGCCCGCCGCATCCTGCCCACCACGCTGACCCTGGTCCAGTCGGACGACTGGGACCGCAACAGCAAGACCGGCCATATCGATATCCGGCTCTCCGGCGTCCCGGCGCGCATCAGTTGTGACATGGTGCTGACGGACAGCGACGGCGGTGCGGAGATGACCCTCGATTTCCAGATCAGCGTCGATGTGCCCCTGGTGGGTGAGCGCCTGGCACGCTTGCTGGCACTCGATCTGAAACGCAAATTCCGTATCGACAGCGAACAGGCCGCCATCGTCATCGCCGAACTGGCACCACGCTACGGCGGCTAGGCGGCGACACCACTGCGCGCCATGTCGATAAACGCCCGCAGGTAGTCCACCGCCAGATCACCCTCGCGAGCACCCAGCCAGATCTGCTTGTCGATGCCGGCCTTGCCCAGCCGCACCGGCACCAACGGCAAGGTGTCGGCGTACTGCTGCACCAGCCAGCGCGGCAACGCCGCCACACCGCGGCCACTGACCACCATCTGCAGCATGATGTCCGTGGTCTCGCTGGTCTTGTGCTGGCGCGGCCCCACACCGGCGGGCTGCAGGAACTGGCTGAAGATATCCAGCCGCTCCGGTGCCACCGGGTAGGTGATCAACACCTCGTTGGCGAGATCCGCCGGCAGCACATGGGCCTTGCCCGCCAGCGGGTGATCCTGGCCCACCACCAGCACCTGCTCGTAATCGAACACCGGCTCGAACACCAGGCCCGGTTTGTGCAACGGGTCGGGCGTCACCAGCAGGTCAATCTCATAACCGAACAGTGCACCGATGCCGCCGAACTGGAATTTCTGGCGCACATCCACGTCCACATCCGGCCACTGGTCCAGATACGGCGACACCACCTTCAGCAGCCACTGGTAGCAGGGGTGGCACTCCATGCCGATGCGCAGGGTGCCGCGCTCGCCCTGGGCGAACTGGGCCAGGCGTTGCTCCGCCAGCTCCAGTTGCGGCAGCACCCGGTTGGCCACCGCCAGCAGGAATTCACCGGACTGGGTCAGGCGCAGGCTGCGCCCTTCGCGCAGCCACACCGGCGTGCCCAGCTGCTGCTCGAGCTTGCGCATGGTGTGGCTCAGCGCCGACTGGCTCAGGCACAGCACCCCGGCGGCGGCGGTAAGGGAACCCTGGCGGTCCACTTCACGAATGATGGACAGGTGGTGACGATCGAGGAAGGACATACATGAACCATATAGATTGTTTTCTGAATATTGATCATTTTACTTCATGTTATGCCGTTCCTACCATGCCTGCCATTGATCACCCGGTTTCGCTCACCGGCTACTGGTCACCGGATAACAGACAACAGGAATTGCAGTCATGGCCCTTACCCATAACCTTGGTTTCCCCCGCATCGGTGCGCGCCGCGAGCTGAAAATCGCGCTCGAACAGTACTGGAAGGGCGAGAGTACCCTGGCGGACCTGCAACGGGCCGGCGCCGAACTGCGTCAGCGTCACTGGCAGCAGCAGGCCGGCCTCGACCGGGTACCGGTGGGCGATTTTTCCTTCTACGACCAGGTGCTCGACATGAGCCTGACCCTGGGCCACCTGCCGGCACGGGCACAGGGTTTTGACGGCGAGCCGCTGGACAACTACTTCCGCATCGCCCGGGGCCGCTCGGCCGCCACGGACGATCAGGCCTGCTGCGCCATTGCCGCCGGCGAGATGACCAAGTGGTTCGACACCAACTACCACTACATCGTCCCGGAGTTCACCGCCGATACCGCATTCTCGCTGGATGCCTCGCGCCTGCTCGAACAGCTGCGCGAGGCCAGGGCGCTGAACATCAACGCCAAGCCGGTGATCATCGGCCCGGTCACCTACCTGGCGCTGGGCAAGGCGAAGGACGACAGCAACCCGCTGGACCTGCTGCCGGCGCTGCTGGATGTCTATGCCGAACTGCTCGTCACCCTGGGCCAGCATGGCGCCGACTGGGTGCAGGTGGATGAACCGCTGCTGGTCACCGACCTGGACGCGGACTGGAGCCATGCCTTCAATGTCGCCTACCACCAGCTGAAAAGTGCGCCGGTAAAAATCCTGCTGGCCAGCTACTTCGGCGGCCTGGATGACAACCGCTACCTGGCCGCCCACCTGCCGGTGGCCGGCCTGCACCTGGACGCCGTGCGCGGACGCGATGACGTACAGCCACTGCTCAACCTGCTGCCGTCCCATCGGGTGCTGTCGCTGGGTGTCATTGATGGCCGCAATATCTGGAAGACGGATCTGGGCGCCGTCCTCGACTGGCTTGAGCCCATTGCAGAGCGTCTTGGCGACCGGCTCTGGCTGGCACCGTCCTGCTCGCTGTTGCATGTGCCAGTGGACCTGTCGCGGGAAACCACGCTGGATGACGAACTGCGTAGCTGGCTCGCCTTTGCGTTGCAGAAGCTGGACGAACTGGCCCTGCTTGCCAGCGCCCTCAACCAGGGCCGTGACAGTGTCGCCCCGGCACTGGCCGACAACCGCGCTGCCATTGCCTCACGCCAGCAATCCACCCGGGTCAACAACCCGGCAGTACGTTCCGCCGTGGCGGCCATCACCCCGGCCCTCGGCGAGCGCCGCAGTGGCTACCCGCAACGCGCCGCGCAACAGGCCGCACACCTGCAGCTGCCGGCCTGGCCCACCACCACCATCGGTTCGTTCCCGCAGACCGAAGAGATTCGCCGGGCGCGTTACCAGTACCGCCACGGCACCCTGGACAAGGACGCCTACCACGACGCCATGCGCACCGAGATTGCCCATAGCGTGGCCGCCCAGGAAAAACTGGGCCTGGATGTGCTGGTGCATGGCGAAGCGGAGCGCAATGACATGGTGGAGTACTTCGGCGAACAACTGGACGGCTATGCCTTCAGCCGTTTTGGCTGGGTGCAGTCCTACGGCTCGCGCTGCGTCAAACCGCCGATCCTGTACGGCGACATCAGCCGGCCGCACGCCATGACGGTGGCATGGATCCGCTATGCCCAGTCACTCACGGACAAGCCCCTGAAAGGTATGCTCACCGGCCCGGTGACCCTGCTCAACTGGTCGTTCGTGCGTGATGACCAGCCACGCGCCGACACCTGCTACCAGCTGGCACTGGCCATCCGTAAGGAAGTGCTGGACCTGGAAGCGGCCGGGGTGAACATCATCCAGATTGACGAGGCCGCCCTGCGCGAAGGCTTGCCGTTACGGCGCTCGCAGTGGGCCGGTTACCTGGACTGGGCGGTGCAGGCATTCCGCATTGCGGCCAACGGCGTCGCCGACCAGACACAGATCCACACCCATATGTGCTATTCGGAATTCAACGACATCATGGCCGCCATCGCCGCCATGGATGCCGATGTCATCACCATCGAGACGTCCCGTTCGCAGATGGAACTGCTGGATGCCTTTGATGACTTCCGCTACCCGAACGAGATCGGCCCCGGCGTGTATGACATCCATTCGCCCAACATTCCCGAAGCCGAACACATGGTGGCGCTGATGACCCAGGCAGCAGAACGCATCCCCGCCGAGCGACTGTGGGTCAACCCGGATTGCGGCCTGAAAACGCGCCGCTGGGAGGAAGTCACCCCGGCGCTGGAAAACATGGTGGCCGCCGCCCGGCAACTGCGGGCCGCGCACATCAGGTAGTCGTGGGCCCTCACCCCAACCCCTCTCCCACAGGGAGAGGGGCTAAAACCGGACGCACGGCTCCCCTGTCAACGCCGAACGTACGGGCCCGCTGCAAACGCCCGAGGTACGGGTCCCCTCTCCCCCGGGGAGAGGGACAGGGTGAGGGCCCCCGCAGGAGCGGCGTACACGCCGCTCCTGCAGGCCAGCGGAATACGGTGATGCCTTTGCCGGGGTTTACCTGAGGTCTATACTGTCCATATGGACAGCACTAACTCCCCCACTGCACCCGCCCTGCTCTGGCTGGCCATCCGCCTGCCGGAGCTACCGCTGGATGCCCTGCTGCGCGCCGACCCGGACAGCGGTGCGCCCTGTGCTATCAGCCAGCGCCATCAGGTGTTGCTGGCCAATGCGGCGGCACAGGCGGCAGGCATCCATGCCGGCATGAAGGTAACCACGGCCCAGGCGCTGTGCGACGAACTGCGTCTGCTGGAACGGGTGCCTGAACGCGAACAGCAGGCGCTGGCGGCGCTGGCGCAGCGGCTGCTGCACCTGACACCCCAGGTGTGTGTGTGGCCCGAAGATGCCCTGCTGCTGGAAATCGGCGGCTGCCTGAAGCTGTTCCGTGGCTTGCCCACCCTGCTGGCCACCGCCCGCGCCGACCTGGCGGCAGCCGGTTATGCCCATGAACTGGCCCTGGGACACACGCCCCTGGCGGCCCTGCATGCCACCCTGTTGCCCACCGACGAACGTCCGCAACATGACCCGGAGCAACCGCTGGACCGGCACCACTGCTTGGCGGCACTGGCGCATCTTGACCTGTCACAGCTGCGCCGTCCGGCACGGGAAATAGAGAAACTGCAGGCACCGGGTTTTCGCACCCTGGGTGAACTGCTGGCACTGCCCCGCAGTGCCCTGGGCAAACGCACCGGCAAGGCGCTGCTGCTGTGGCTGGAACAACTTACCGGTGAACGTCCGCACCCGCTCACGCCGGTAACGCCACTGGAACGTTTCCGTGAGCAACTGGAATTTGCCGAGCCTCTGCACAGTGTCGATGCCCTGCTGTTTCCCATACAGCGGCTACTCGGTGACCTGATGCGATTCCTGCAACGGCGCCAGTGCGAAGTGCGGGCCCTGCGTTGGCAACTCACCGACATCAATGGCCATCAGCAGACGCTGATCATCCGCCGCAGCAAGACCGACAACGACCGTCACACCTGGTTGCTGCTGACACGCCGGCAACTGGAGCAGGCCCGGCTCACCGCACCGGCGTTGCAGTTACGTCTGGACTGCGCCCGCCTGGTACCACTGGAGGCCGGCAGCGACACCCTGTTCCCGGACCCGGATGCACGCCCGGACCACCGCGAGTTGCTGGACAAGCTCGCCAGCCTGCCGGGGCTGCGCCTGTCCATGCCGCAACCGCAGGACAACAGCTTGCCGGAACAACAGCAGCAGGACATGCATCCCCAGCAACTGAAAAAAGCCAACCCGTTCCCGGACGCGCCCGCGTTCCAGGAACGGCCATTATGGTTGCTGGAAACACCGCAACCGCTGCGCGAAAAGGACGGCGTGCTGTTCCTGCAGCAGCAAGCGCTGGACATGTTCTACCGGGAAGAACGTATCAGCAGCCACTGGTGGGACCACAAGCAACTGCGCCGCTACCGGGTAGCACGCCATCCGTCCGGGTTGTGTTGCTGGATTTATCGCGATGAAACACAGAAGCGCTGGTTCCTGCATGGGTTGTTCTGAATGTGTATAGCCGGTGCCATTCCAGTCACTGCTTGCCTGCCAGCGCCCTCACCCTGTCCCTCTCCCCGAGGGAGAGGGGACCTTCCAGAGGAGCGTTGAGGTCTTGTCCCGCCGCCGGGAAAGCCCCAGACAAACATTGAAGCCACCTCCCTCCGGAGGAGGGGTTGGGGTGAGAGGTCCCGGGCGGTTGCCCTCACCCTGTCCCTCTCCCTGAGGGAGAGGGGACCCTCCAGAGGAGCGTTGAGGTATTGTCCCGCCGGGAGAGCCACGTTGAGCCCCTCTCCCTCGGGGAGAGGGGTTGGGGTGAGGGCCCCGTAGCCGTGCCCTGCCGGCATGAAAGGTTCGCGGCGTACACGCCGCTCCTGCAGGTAAAACCGTGCCAGGAAAGATGGACCGTAGGAGCGGCGTGTACGCCGCGAACCCCGCACTGGCCCGGTCAACCCGCAGACGGCATAAAACACCCATGGCGCAGGAAATGCAGCACCTCTTGCGTCACTGCGCTATCGGCCATGATGAAGGTATGCCCCACATCCATCACACGAAAATCTGTCATCTCGGCAAGGCGCGCGCTGTGCACGCTGACCTTGCCGTCGTGCTGGTCACCAAACAGCGGATCCAGCCATGGCGAATACCGGCGCGTACCGGTAATCACCCCGATCTCGGCATCCACCGGCGCCAGCTGGCGCGGCACGCTGTCATCGCCCGTGCCCAGCTGGACGCTGGCCGGCCCCATGATCTTTTCAAACAGGGGAATGCGACGCACGTGGTCCACCAGCTCACTGCCCTGGTTGGGTGGTGCCAGCATCACCGCGCGTCCCGGACGCGGCAAAGGGTGTAACTGCAACCAGCAACGCAACAGGATGCCGCCCATGGAATGGGTGACGAAATGAATCTTCGTCGGCGATGTCGCCTGGGCTTTCTCCAGTGCCATTGGCAGGGTCTGGTTGGCCAGGGCCTGTACCGAATGGCGCCGCGACGGATAACCCTGGTTGATCACCGTGTAACCGGCCCGGCGCAAACGCCAGGCCATGGGCAACATGGCCACTGCCGACCGGCCCAGGCCGTGCAGCAGAATCACCGCTTCAGTCATCGCCTGCCTCACCCGTCGGTGCCGGGTTATCCGGCTCCACGGTGACCAGTGCGGCACGACCGCTGTCGGCCACACTGAGCACGGCCCAGCCACCCTGGCGCAGGTCACGCTCGAGTTGCTGCGCTTTCAGCTTCGGCGCAAACCAGGCCTCGATGCCGTAGCGCAGGTGGTAGGCCCCGGTGAGTGACAAGCGTTCGTACTGCGGTTTTCCGTCGTCGCCCATGCCGGTGAATTGGCGATATTCCCCGGAACTGACCCGCTTGATGCGGGCGCGCAGAAACGGCTTCTCTGCCGGCGGCCGGGCATGAATGGACGCCGCCCGCCAGCCGCCATCGCCGGCTTCGGCAAGGCGCACATAGACCACATCGCCCTTGTCGAAGTGACCCTCACCGAGCTCCATGGGTAACGGCGACAGGTCATAGTCGAGCCGGGCATAGTTGCCGCGGAACAGGTCACGCGGGTCCACCGGCTGCACCCGCAGGCGCAGGGGATCGCCCTTCCAGATCGGGTAGTGGGCCACGGCCCATTCACCCACCAGCACCAGTACCTGGGCCAGCACCACCAGCAGAAGGGCCGGCACCAGAAAACGTTTTCCATGCCCGCCCTGTTTGATGTCGTTCATGCCACGCCCTCCTTTTTAAGCCGGGCACTGGCACTGCGCTGCCAGTAACGCGCGGCGGCAAACAGGACACCACCGGCGACCAGGAACAGCAGGGCACTGCCGAGGTAATCACCAATCAGGTTGAGGTACCGCATCAACGCCAGCAGCAGCAACAGCACTACGCCGGAGTAGAACAACTCACCAACACGGATCTCCAGCCCGCGCACGATCAGCCGGATACCCAGCGCCAGCAGGAACAGGTTCACCAGCACCGCCATCAGCACATGAATGGTGTCACTGTCCGGCAGCAAAAAGCCGCCCAGCACCATGACATTGGCGGTACCGGCCACCAGCACCAGGGTCACCAGCCGTGTCGGTGACAACGCCCGCGCCAGCCACACCAGCACCAGGTCGGCGAGCAGGAACAGGATCAGTGCCGGCGCGCCCACCTTGTGCATGTGGGTGATGTAGTAATCCCAGGTATCGGCAAAGCTGAACAACAGCATGGCACCCACCGCCGCGCGCACCAGCCAGTGCTGCAGCCAGGCACCGGCCTCACGCCAGTGACTGTCGGCATGGGTGGCCAGGCGCTGGGTGACGGTGAACAGCACCAGGGCCAGGCCGGTGTGCACCACCAGGTGGGCGGCATCCATGGACCACAGCCAGTGCTTGCCCAGCCAGTGACTGAACGCCAGCTGGGTCCAGGCAAACAGGCCGAACAGCCACAGTGCCAGCAAGGCACGCAGGGGTGGCAGGCGCATCAGCTGCCAGCCCGTGGCGGCCAGGAACAGCGGGTAGCTCCAGGCCAACCCGTACTCGGCCTGCGTCAGCAACCACAGGGTTGCCAGCCCCAGTTGCAGCAGGTGCAACAGCCGGCTGCCACACAGCAGCGCCAGCGGCAGCACACCCAGGGCCCACCAGAACAGGCCATCGGGAAAATGTTCGCCGAGGTGGTAGATCTGCGCGATCAGCATGATGGATGCGCCATAGGCAAGGCCGCCTGCAAACAGCCAGCGCACACCGCTGTCGCGCAGGCCTCGCGCCACTTGCTGCACACCACGCAGGTTCAGCCCGGCAGTGAGCAGGATCAGCGCACCCATTCGCACAACACGGGGAATCTCATCCCAGTTGTGGCTGATAACCAGCAGCAACGCCAGTCCGGCACACAGGATCGCCAGCCCACTGAGCACCATATAGCCCAGCGATGCGGCGCGGTCATCCACTGAAAGGCCATAACGGGCGCGCAATTGCGCGGCCTGCTCGGCGCTGATGAGCTGCTCTTCTTCCCAGTCACGGATCTCCCGCGACAGCGAAGCACGAAACAGCGATGGCATGGCCATAACAACTCCCCGGTGACACCCGGACACGAAAGGTCCCTTGGCAATACCTCGAGACTGCCGCGAATTGCAGGCGCAGGCAACGGCGCAAGCGTTAGGGATTCTTGCCGGGGGTGTTCAATAAACTGCCTTGTGACGCCTGCAGGCCGCTGGTTAAATGACAGTTCGCATGACAACAACAAAAGGCCTTTCCATGAGCGACCATTACCAGACCCCCGGCGCCCACATCATCAGCGATGCCGAAGCCGAGTTTTACCAGCCACGCTTCCTGTCCCTGTCCGGGCGCATCGGTCGCCTGCGCTGGATGGCCTACAACATGGCCCTGGGCCTGATGTTCTATGCCGTGTTTGGCCTTGTGCTGGTGGGCCTTGGTGATACACAGGCGCTGATGAACGACCCGAAGGCATTCAACCAGGGCACCACCGGGGTGATTTTCTGGGCGCTGTACGCCGTTATCATTGTTTTTTCCCTGGGCATGTCACGCCGGCGCCTGAATGACCTGGACCGCTCCGGCTGGCTGCTGCTGTTGATGCTGGTGCCGCTGGTCAATGCACTGTTCTCGCTTTACCTGCTGTTCGCCCCCGGCACGCACGGGCGCAACCGCTTTGGCCCGGCGCCGAATGAAAACCCCACAGGCGTTGTCATCCTGGCCTTTATGCCGCTGACCTTTGCCGTGCTGGGCATCGCTGCCGCCATCCTGCTGCCGATGCTTGCCTCCGCCTGAACCGGGGCAACACGCCATTGCAAAAAAGGCCCCGGTTGGGGCCTTTTTTGTGGCGGGCAACCGCACTCAGCGACGCACCACCAGGGTGCCGGCCATCTTGTCATGCCAGCCCTGCTTGCGGCTGTCGAACCCCACCCAGATAAAACCCAGGTAGAACACCAGCGCAGAAATGATCTTGGCGAAGTAACGCCCGGTGGCCTTGCCGAAGCCGATCGGTTCACCGTTGATATCCACCACCTTGAGGCCCACAGCGCGCTTGCCCAGCGTGGCCTGGCCGCTGCCGCTTTCCATCAGGGCGAAGTACAGCCACATGGCAGGGATGGTGACCAGGTTGGCAACCAGGCCGGTGCTGTCGATGGGATAAAGCACCGCGGTGACGATCATCATCGGGATCATCAACACCACATAGTCGATCAGCAGGGCCGCGACCCGGATCCAGAAACCGGCGTAGTCGAGGGGGCTGTCCGTTGTGCTGACCCGACTCTCCGGGGTGGCATACACATCGGTGACGGTCTGCGTCGAATCGGTACTCATGTGGGGCTCCTTATTGCTGTCCATTGCCTGTTCCCTCAGGCCCTCACCATCATTACGGCGCCACCAGGGTGATGCAAGGCCGGGACGCTATCAGCGGCGCTTTCCCTTTCTCTGGCCAGGCCTTGGCTTGGCCGGCAACCGGATGCTTGAAATACTGTCTATTTGTACAGTATTCTGGCCGGCCCCGTGGCCACTGGCCAGCCACGGCCTTCATCACCGTGAACACACGGCAACCAGCCACGGGTGAGCGATGTTTGCCGAACTGACCGTCACCACCAGCTTCACCTTCCTCACCGGCGCCAGCCAGCCGGAGGAACTGGTCTGCCAGGCGGCAGCACTGGGCTACCGGGCTCTGGCGATTACCGACCACTGCAGCCTGGCCGGTGTGGTGCGCGCCCACCAGGCTGGCCGCGACCTGGATATCCAGCTGATCATCGGCAGCCGCTTTGCCGTGCCCATCGCCGGGCAGGAACCCGGCACCCCGGCCACACTGGTCCTGCTGGCCCCGGACCGGGCGGGCTATGCCGAACTGTCCGGGCTCATTACCCGGGCCCGGCGGCGCACCGGCAAGGGCCACTATGACCTGCAACTGGCCGACATCGAGCGCCAGGTGCGTCATTGCCTGGCGATCCTCCTGCCCGGCGGCGACAACGGCCCGGACCGCCAGCACCTGGGTGCGCTGCAGCCGCTGTTCCCTGATCGCCTGTGGATTGGCTGCGCCCTGTTGCAGGATGGCGATGACCAGCAGCGTTACCAGTACCTGTACCAGCTCGCCGACGATCATTGCCTGCCCCTGGTGGCGGTGAACGACGTGCACATGCACGAGGCTGCCCGCCAGCCACTGCAGGACGTGCTCACCGCCATCCGCCTGGGTGTGCCCATCCAGCAACTGGGTTCGCGCCGTTTCCCCAACCAGGAACGCCACCTGCGCCCGCTCAAGCGACTGCAGCAGATCTACCCGCCTGCCCTGCTGGCGGAATCCCTGGCCATTGCCGAACGCTGCACTTTCTCGCTGGATGAACTGCGCTACCAGTACCCGCAGGAAGTGGTGCCGGAGACCATGACCCCGGCCGCCTACCTGCGCGCACTGGTGGAAGACGGTGCCCGCGAGCGCTGGCCCGAAGGGGTGCCCGCCGCCATCCGCACGCTGATCGACAAGGAACTGGCGCTGATCCGCGAGCTGCAGTACGAGTATTACTTCCTCACCGTATACGACATCGTCGCCTTTGCCCGCAGCCGCAACATCTTCTGCCAGGGGCGCGGCTCGGCCGCCAACTCGGCGGTGTGTTACTGCCTGCATATCACCGAGGTGGATCCATCACGCAGCCAGCTGCTGTTCGAGCGTTTCATCTCCAGGGAACGCGACGAGCCGCCGGACATCGATGTGGATTTCGAGCACGAGCGGCGCGAAGAAGTGATCCAGTACATCTACCGCAAGTACGGCCGCGACCGCGCGGCCCTGGCCGCCACCGTGATCAGCTACCGGCTGCGCTCGGCCATCCGCGATGTCGGCCGGGCGCTGGGCATCGAGGCGCAACGGGTGGCGCAGATCAGCAAGCACCTGGCCTGGTGGGACAGGCCGGACAAGCTGCCAGAGCGGTTTGCCGAAGCCGGTCTCACCGACTCACGCCTGGCGCGGTGGTACCAGCAACTGGTGGTGGACCTGCTCGGCTTCCCGCGCCACCTGTCGCAACATGTGGGCGGCTTTGTCATCACCCGCGACCCGGTGCATACCCTGGTGCCGGTGGAAAACGCCGCCATGGCCGAGCGCACCATCATCCAGTGGGACAAGGACGACCTGGAATCACTGGGCCTGATGAAAGTGGATGTGCTGGCGCTGGGCATGCTCACCGCCATCCGCAAGATGCTCACCGACGTAAACCGCTACCGCGACACACCGCTGGCCATCCAGGACATTCCGCCGGAGGACCCGGCCACCTACGCCATGCTCAGCAAGGGCGACAGTGTTGGCGTGTTCCAGGTGGAATCGCGCGCGCAGATGAACATGCTGCCGCGGCTGCGCCCGGAAACCTTCTATGACCTGGTGATCGAGGTGGCCATTGTCCGTCCCGGGCCGATCCAGGGTGACATGGTGCACCCGTACCTGCGCCGTCGCCACGGCCAGGAAAAGATCGACTATCCCGATGCCCGTATCCACGGCGTGCTGTCACGCACACTGGGCATTCCCATTTTCCAGGAACAGGTGATCCAGCTGGCCATGGTGGCAGCCGGGTTTTCCGGCGGCGAGGCCGACCAGTTGCGCCGTGCCATGGCGCGCTGGGGCAAGAGTGGTGAACTGCTGCAGTTCCAGAAGAAAGTCATCGGCGGCATGCTTGCCAATGGCTATGACCAGGACTATGCCGAACGCATCTTCGAGCAGATGAAGGGCTTCGGCGGTTACGGCTTTCCGGAATCCCACGCCGCCAGCTTCGCCCTGCTGGTGTACCTGTCGGCCTGGCTCAAGCGCCACCACACCAGCGCCTTCTACTGTGGCCTGCTCAACAGCCTGCCCATGGGCTTCTACTCGCCATCACAACTGATCCAGGATGCCCGCCGCCATGGCATTGAAGTGCGGCCGGCGGATGTCGATCACAGCCACTGGGACTACACCCTGGAAGACCGCACCCGCGTGGCGCTGGGAGTGCAGCCGGCCTTGCGCATGGGCTTGCGCCAGATAAAGGGGTTTAACGAGGACGCTGCCGGGCGGCTGGTCAATGCACGCACGCAGGCGCCGTTCCAGTCACTGCAGGATCTTTGCGAACGTGCCGCCCTCAATCCGCATGAACGGGACTGCCTGGTGACCGGCAACACCGTGCCGCGACTGGGCGGGCACCGCCACCAGGCCAGTTGGGAAATGCAGGGTATCCAGGAAGCACGGCCGCTGCTGGCACATGAACGCCAGGGGTCACTGCGCGACGGCGTGGCCCTGGATGCCCCCAGTGAATGCGACACCATGCTGGCCGACTACCGCCACCTGTCCCTGACACTGGGCCGTCACCCCCTCGCCCTGCTGCGCCACCTGCCCCCCTTCAGTCGCTGCCAGACAGCGCGTGCACTGAAGCAGCTACCCCATGGCCGCTTCGTACGCCTGGCCGGACTGGTGACCAATCGCCAGCGCCCGGGCACGGCATCGGGTGTCATGTTCATGACCCTGGAAGACGAAACCGGCAACAGCAACGTGGTGATCTGGCGCGACCTGCAGGAACAGTTCCGCCAGGTACTGCTGGCCAGCCCGCTGGTAGTCCTGAAAGGCACACTGGAGAAAACACCGGAGGGAATCATCCACGTGATCGCCGGCCACCTGGAAGACGCCAGCCATCACCTGCAGACACTGGAAGTGCGCTCACGGGACTTCCAGTAACCCGCGCCTCATTCCCCGGGCAGGTCGTCCACCTCTTCCACCGGCCGGTGCAATGACGGCAGGTTGTGATACACCGCCACCATCACCGAGAGGAAATAGAACGAGGCAAACCAGTACAGCAGCTGCCAGACCATCAGCCAGAAACCGGCCGGCAACTGGTGCACTTCAAACAGGCTGTTGGCCAGCAGCTGCAGCACCTGCGCGGCCACATACAGCACACCAATGCCCAGGGTCAGCGGGATCAGGGCATCCTTGCTGTAGTCCATGCTGTTGACCACGGCGTCCAGCGGCGACTGGCGTTCTTCCAGCAGCAGCACCGGATACACCAGCGTCAGCGCCAGCAGCAGCACACCGGGCACCACCAGCAGCGCGAAACCGATACTGACCAGCACACCCATGGCAAGACTGGTGAGGACAAAACGCCACAGCACCGCAGACGGCAACCGATAGACCTCGGCACCGCGCTCACCGAGCAGCACGCGCAACGACACCAGCATCAGGGGGATATACAGCAGCCAGGCCCAGAACAGCTTGCTGCCGCCGGCACCGGCATCACCCAGCAACGCCATCAGGGCGGCAATCAGTAATGCCAGCGGGCCGGTGTGGCGGACCAGTTCCGGCAATGTCTGCAGGTAACTCTGCCAGGCACCCAGTAGCAGGGCCGGCACGGAAAAGGCCGTTTCCGGGCCGTCTTCATCCGGCGCCGGCGGCACGTTCTGCGACGGTGGCTGCGGATCGCTCATGACACTTGCCTCCATGGACACTGAGTACCGAGTGTCACACGGGTGGCGGGCGCCGTGAAGGGGGTCACGCCGTTGCACAGTGTTACACGTGGAGAAGAGCTGTTACCGCATTGCCGTGCAGCTGCAACAGACCTTCTGGCGATAACGGAGCAGGCTGAAAGTACCAGATCAGGGAGAGACCACCATGCATACGCCACTGCTGCAGACACCCCACGAAAACCGCCCCCCGGCAGACAATCGCTCGCGCCAGGCCCATGACGAGCGGGCACGGCTGGTGGACGAGATCAACCGGCAGCCGGTCCGGCCTGAGCCGGGTGAGACCCTGGCCATGGCCATGATCGTGCTGGTGTTTGTCGGTGCGGTGCTGGCCTTTTCCATGGCCGCCACCCAGATGCTCTAGGCAGCGGCCGCTGGCCTGTATCAGGGCCCGTAGGCTTTCTGCCAGCCGAACACCAGGGTGCGCTCCAGGGACAGGGCCGGCCCGTCCCGGCTCTCCGCCACCGGCAACAGGTACTCCAGGGCAAACCGGTGGCCCTTGATGGCGCCTCTGCGGGCGTAGAAGTTGTAGCCCACACCTACCTGGGTGCGCCAGCCGGCCTGCTTGTCCGGGTCAGCACCCACGTTCATCAGCGGCGATACGGTCAGGTCGCGATCGCGCCCGTGAATATCCGACCAGCGCTGGTGCGTCAGTGACAATGACACCGACTGGCTGTCACTGAGGTTGCGCGCCGTCCACGACGTAAACTTCTTGCGACTGCCCAGACGGTATCCCTGGCTGTTGGTGTCCAGCGGCACACGGCCGCTCAGCTGGGCGCCGTAGGACCATTGTTCAAACTGCTGGAACCAGGTGATGCCCGGGCGCACTTCCACACTGCCGCTGCCCAGCTGCATGCCATAGGGCAGACGGATGTTCTCCCCGGCCATCATGGAAAAGTCGCGCTCGCCAATGGAGCCCGTGGGCAGGCCCACACCCAGGTTCAGGTGCAGGCGTTTCTGGTCGCCCTGCCACAGGCGCACCAGTGCCGTCAGGCCGATGTCACCCAGGCCCGCCGTTTCCGATTCCATGCTGCGCTCGGTGGTGTTGCCCATCATGGTGCTGCGACTGTCCATCTCCATCTGCTTGCTGACGAAGGGCAGCATCAGCGTCCAGGTGACGGTGTCCGACGGTGCGTACATGGCCCCTAGCATGTGCATGCGCATGGTCATCTCGTCACCGATGGCCTTCATGTTCATGCCGCCGGCACCGGGCACCAGGGCGAAGGCCTCTTCCCGGGACAGCTCGTCCTCTCCGTCAATGAGGTCGGACATGCGCATGTCCATATAGCGATAGGCCAGCATCCACTCGCCCTTGGCATGCATGTGATCACCCATCACGGAAATGGGGGCATGGCCATCAGGACGGGCGCCGTCCCAGTGGGCGGCCACGGAAAACGGCCACAGGCAGGCCACGGCGATCAGGAGTTTTTTCATCAGGGTTCCCCGGCAGACGATAATGAGACGCTGCGCAGGGTACCGGCACAGGCCGGCAACCGGGATGCGGCAGATTGCCGCAGGGCGATTCAGCCCGGCGGGGGGACGTGCCAGTCGGCGTCCTCGTACTCACCAATCAGGCGGAACTCGCAGTGCACCGCATGGCGCGCCAGGATGGCGCGCACCTCCTCGCTCTGGCTGTCGTCCTTGGCATCGCGCTGTTCCTTGCTGGCCCAGTGGGCGATGGCCAGCACCGTGTCCGGATCGCCAATCTTGCGGTGCAGCCAGGTACCCCGTGCCCCGGGGTTCTGCTGGATGATGCGGCTGGCCTCGAGCCAGCCTTGGGCATACTCGTCCACCGTAAACCCGGGCTTCACCGTGACCTCGAAGATATACAGCATGCTGTCGCCTCCGTGATGGCCGGGCTCAGCCGGCGGCACCGCCAATCAGGGCGCTGATGGCCAGCCCGGCCAGGATCATCAGCATCAGCACACCAAACAGGAACAGGCGCATGCGCACGGGCACATAATTGGAATGGGTATGCACCCAGGCATGAAGGTAGCGGCTGGCCACGAACAGGGTCGCCACCACCAGGGCCGCAGTGGAGACCGCATCCAGCAGCAACAGGCTCAGGCACAGCACATAGAACAGCACCGGCGCCTCGAACTGGTTGGTGATGTTGTTGTTCACCTGCACCACCTGCGGCGGCCACACCCGGTTATCCAGCGCCGCTTTCTGGCGGTCCACCTGGCGTGCTTTCACGGCGGCTGCCTTGCGCACCCCCATGAGCACGTATACCAGTATCACCAGTAATACCTGCGCCAGCACCGGCGCCAGGATCCACTCTGCCTTCATCGTTTGCTCCCCGGTTTCAGATTGCGGTCAGCATGCCATATCAGGTGCCGCCGTGCTGGCGCCGGTACGCGCCGGGCGTACAGCCCTGCCAGCGCTTGAAGGCGTGATAGAAGTTGGCGGTGTCGGAAAAACCCAGCTGCTCGGCAATGACGGCCATCTCGCTGTCGCCGCCGAGCAGCTCGCAGGCGCGCTGGTGCCGGGTCTGGTCACGCAGGCGCGCAAAGGTGGTGTCCTCGGCGCGCAGGCGGCGCTGCAGGGTGCGCGCGGTCAGGTTCAGGCGTGCCGCAACCTGCTCCACTGACGCATCATCTGCCTGCTGCAGCAGGGACAGCACCTGTCCGGTGATGCCCTGGGCCCGGCGGATGCGCTGCAACTGCTGCTCGGCCAGCGCGGCCAGGCGCTGGTGGTACTTGGGAAACGCCGTGGGCAGCGGCTCGTGCAGATGGCGATTGCCGATCTCCACGGCGTTGCGCGGCTGGTCGAATGCCATGGGCACGGCAAAGAACTCGGTGTACGGCCCCAGCTCATCCGGTTGCGGGTGGCGAAAACTGACCCGGCGCAGGTCAAGGTCACCCCCCACCAGGGAACGGCCAATGGCCACCACCGTGGCCACCACCACCTCGTTGTGGGCACGCATGGTGAGAAAATTGAGCGGCTGGCTGCCACGGCTCGAGAACACCACGGCATCCCCGGCTTCACTCAACTCGAACGTCAGGTAGGGGACGATCAGGTCCTTGAAGCGCATCACGCACTGCAGGGCGTCGTGCAGGCTGCCGGCCGTGGCAAGCAGGTTTCCAAGCAGGTCGAGGTTGCTGTAGTGGTTGTCCTGGCCGACGCGCAAGCCAAAGAAAGGATCTTCCGCTTCGGCAAACGCCGTGCTGAGCAGGGCGTCGAGCTGGTCCAGCGAGACAAAGTGGTCCGGCCGGCCCATGGCGTCGGCGTCGATGCCCGCGCGTTCGAACAGTGCCTGCACGTTGAGACGGCTTTTCAGCGCGATCTCCAGCAGGCCCGGCAGAACGGACGCCGGCAGCACGGTAATCTGGCCCGGTGCGTCAGACATGATGGTTGCCTCTCCCTGAAGGCCATGACGCTAGGCCAGCCCACAGCGGGGGTCAACGTCAGGATGCGACAGGCCGACCAATTGTCCCCATCGCACCGTCGCAGCGCTGGTATCAATGGCTGGGCGACGGTAATCTTGGGCCCATTCCGGCGGCCAGTGCAGGCCGCGCCAGCCCTGCGCTGGCCCCATGCAGACAAAGAGGAATCATTGATGCTCAAGCGTTATTACACCGATCTGGTCACCGAAGCCCCGGTACCGGCCAAACAGGCCTATCGTTTCTTTACCCGCGTGGATGACTGGGCAGACTGGTCTGCAGCGATCCACAAGGTGAAGCTGTTCGGCGGCGAATGGCGCAAGGGCGCCAACCTGGTGTTCATGCCCAAGATCGGCAACCTGCCACCTGTGCCCATTCCGGTGAAGATCCTCAGCGTCAAACCGGACCAGTCCATCACCTGGGGCCTGGACCTGCCGGGTGCCAAGCTCAAGCACCGCTTCAGCTTCATTCCCGTCGGTGACGGTTTCTGCCGCATCCACCATGAAGAATGGTCCGAAGGCCTGATGACCCTGGCGGTATGGCCGGCCGGCGGCCTGATCAACAAGTTCAACAAGCAGTTCGCTGCCGAACTGGCAGCCATGTTCTGAGCAGAGTGTCCGGTGCGCCGGACACCCCCTGTTTTTCTCCCACTATCCCCAGCGGCGGAGTCACGCCATGCATCACCCGGTTTTCCGCGCCTATGAAAAACTGGTCCTGCGCCATCCGTGGCCGTGGCTGGGGCTGCTCCTGCTGGTCACACTGACATCGCTGTGGCACATCCGTGATCTGCGCCTGGATGCCTCGGCCGATTCACTGGTGCTGCAGGACGACAAGGCACTGGCCTACTACCGGGAAGTCGCCAAACGCTACGGCGGCAGTGACTTCCTGATCATCGCCTACAGTCCGGACAACGACCTGTTTACCCGTGACAGCCTGGCACACCTGGACAGCCTGCGTGACGAGCTTGCCACCGTGGACGGCGTGGCCTCGGTCTACAGCATGCTGGATGTACCGCTGCTGTTTTCGCCACCGGTGGCGTTCTCCGACCTTGCCAGCGGCTACCGCACGCTGCGCCATGACGAGGTGGACCTGGCCGATGCCCGCGAGGAGTTCCTCGAGGAGAACCCGCTTTACAAGGACATGCTGGTCAGCCCGGATGCCGGCACCACCGCCCTGCTGATCAGTTTCGAGCGTGACGAGCGCTACTTCGAGCTGCTCTACGCCCGCAACGACCTGGCCACCCTGGCCAGCGAGGGCGAACTCAACGACCAGCAGCAACAGGAATACCACCAGGCGCAGCGGGCGTTCGATGACTACAAGGAAAAACTGAAGCAGGAAAACGCCGAGCGCATCAGCACCGTGCGCAGCATCATGGATGGCTACCGCGACCAGGCCACCCTGTTTCTCGGTGGTGTACCCATGATCACCACTGACATGATCAGCTTCATCCGCAGCGACCTGCGCACCTTCGGCGTCGGTGTGCTGGCGTTCATCATCCTGACGCTGCTGGTGATTTTCCGGCAGCCGCGCTGGGCCGTGCTGTCAGTGCTGTGTTGCGGTGTCGCCACCCTGTGGCTGTCCGGCTGGCTCGGCTGGGTCAGCTGGCAGGTATCAGTAATCAGCTCCAACTATGTGTCGCTGCTGCTGATCATCACCATGTCCATCACCATCCACCTGATCGTGCGCTACCGTGAGCTGCACGAGGAAAACCCGGACAAGGACCAGCGCTGGCTGGTGCGGGAAACCACCTGGCACATGATGCAACCGTCGTTCTTCATGATCGTCACCACCATGGTGGGCTTCTCGTCACTGGTATACAGCGGCATCAAGCCGGTGATGGATTTTGGCTGGATGATGACCATCGGTATCGGCCTGGCGCTGGTGATCTGCTACCTGGTGTTCCCGGCATTCCTGAGCCCGCTGAAAGCACCGCCGGTAGCTGCCGGGCATGATTTCACCCGCGCCTTTACCACGGCCGTCGGCCGCTTTACCCGCGACCACACGCGCCTGGTGCTGGTACTGGCCAGCGTGCTGCTGGTGGTCTCCGTGGCCGGCATGTTGCGGCTGACGGTGGAAAACCGCTTCATCGACTATTTCCAGGACGACACGGAAATCTACCAGGGCATGCGCCTGATCGATCGCAAGCTGGGTGGCACCACGCCCCTGGACATCGTCATCGACGCCCCGGCGGACTACCAGCCCACGGATGACTTCGGTGGTGGCGAAGACCCGTTTGCGGATCCCTTCGATGCCCCTGCCGACGACGGCTTCGACGACCCGTTTGCTGATCCGTTTGCCGATGACACCAGCGACGTGCCGGACAACCCCCTCGAGGATGCCTACTGGTTCACGCCGCAGCGACTGGCCACGCTCACCGCCATCGAGGAATGGCTCAGCGCACAGCCGGAAACCGGCAAGGTGCTGTCGCTGGCCACCACCTACCGGGTGGCGAAGAAGCTCAATGGCGGTGACCTGAGTTACATGCAGCTGATGCTGCTGGGCAGCTTCATTCCCGCCGACCTGCGCAGCCAGATGGTCAAGCCGTACCTGTCTGATGACGGCAACCAGGTCCGTATCACCGTGCGCATGATTGATTCCGACCCGAGCCTGAAGCGGGATGAATTCATCCACCGGGTGCGCACGGCGCTGCAATCGGAATTCGGGCTGGCACCGGAGCAGGTCCATCTTACTGGCGCCATGGTGCTCTACAACAACATGCTGCAGAGCCTGTTCGACTCGCAGATCAAGACCCTGGGGCTGGTGTTCCTGGCCATTCTGGTGATGCTGGCGCTGCTGTTCCGGCGCCTGCCGGTGGCACTGATCGCACTGGGTCCCAGCATCGTCAGTGCATCGCTGGTGCTCGGATTGATGGGCTGGATCGGGCTGCCGCTGGACCTGATGACCATTACCATTGCCGCCATCACGGTGGGTATCGCCGTGGACGACACCATCCACTATGTGCATCGCTTCCGCGAGGAGTTGCCACGCGACAATGACTATGTGGCGGCCATGCTGCGCTGCCATGGCTCCATCGGCAAGGCGATGTTCTACACGTCCATCACCATCATTGCCGGCTTCTCGATACTGACGCTGTCGAGCTTCAACCCCACCGTCTACTTTGGTGTGCTCACCGGCGTGGCCATGGCCATGGCATTGCTGTGCAACCTGACGCTGCTGCCGGCATCGCTGGTGTTTTTCAAACCGAAGATGGCGGCGCTGGACTGACGGTCAATCGTCGTCCTGTTCACCACCGCCTGCCCGATCCACAGGTACGTGGGGTGACACGGCCACCGGGTCCTCATGGATGATGACATCGGCCATGGGATAACGGGCGCGGATCTTCTGCTCCACACTCTCGGCCAGGGCATGGGCCTCAAACAGGCGCATGTTCTGGTCCATGTCCAGGTGCAGCTGGATGAACTGGGTGCGCCCGGACTGGCGTGTACGCAGGTCATGAAAGCCCAGGGCATCCGGGTGCTCCGCCACGATGGCATGAATCACCTCGCGCACATCGCCGGGAATTTCCCGGTCCAGCAACAGCTGTGCGGCCTCATGGCCGATCTGCCAGGCCGCGCGCAGGATAAACACCGCGACGATGATACCGGTGGCGCCGTCCACCCACAGGTAGCCCGCCTGCGCCGCCACCAGCGCCAGGATGATGCCGCCGTTCACCGCCAGGTCCGACAGGTAATGCAGGGAGTCGGCCTCGATGGCCGTGGACCGGGTCTTGCGCACCACGTACTTCTGCAGCGTCAGCAGCAGCAGGGTCATGACAATGGAGAACACCATCACCACGATGCTGATATTCACCGCTTCCAGGGCACGCGGATTGGCCAGCTTGTCGATGCCCTCGCGCAGCAGGAACAGGGACGAGCCGGCAATCAGCACTGACTGCCCGAGCCCGGCCAGGGCCTCGGCCTTGCCATGCCCGAAGCGGTGTTCATCATCCGGTGGCTCCAGCGCATAACGAATGGCGATCAGGTTCACCAGTGACGCCAGCGAATCCATCAGCGAATCCACCAGTGAGGCCAGCACTGCCACCGAGTCGCTCATATACCAGGCCACCAGCTTGGCGAGGATCAACAGCACCGCGGTGGCCACCGAGGCGCCACCGGCAAGCAGCAGCAGACGCGACTGGTGCGCGTGGCTGAGATCCCTGGTGGGTGGAGATGAAGTGCCGGTCATGACGCAGTGAGTCCTTGTATCGAGCGGCGCGCATTATCGCGATTCAGTGTGACAGTATAAAGGCCCGCGCCGTTGGGAGCAGTGTGTAATCCACCACTTCAGCGGCGCGGCAGCAACTTGACCGGATCCACCGGCGTGCCGTTCTTGCGAATCTCGAAGTGCAGCTGGGTACGGAACGTCCCGGAGGAGCCCATGGTGGCAATCTTCTCGCCCGCTTTCACCGCGGTGCCCTCTTTCACCAGCATGCGTTCGTTGTGGGCATAGGCGCTCAGCCACTGCTCGCTGTGCTTGATGATCAGCAGGTTGCCATAACCGGTCAGGCCGTCACCGCGATACACCACCGTCCCGGCCGCCGCCGCCTGCACCGGATCCCCCTTCTCGCCGGAGATCAGCACCCCCTGCCGGCCCAGGGTGTTGGCGGAGAAACTGCTCAGCAGTTTGCCGCCCGCCGGCCACTGCCAGGCCACCGGGCCGCTGCTGCTGCCGGACGTGCTGGTGGGCGCAGGTGCAGGAGACGTCCGCGTCGAGGACGCGCTGGTTGATGACGTGCTGCTGGCCGACGAAGACGTACTGGCCGAGGGTTTGCTGGTAGTGCGGGTGCCGGATGCACTGGCTGTTGACGAGGCCGGCCCGTCGAGGCGGATCTTCTGGCCGGGGTAGATGGTGTACGGCGCGCTGATGCCATTGGCCCGCGCCAGGGCACGGAAATCCCAGCCATAACGCCAGGCGATGCTGTACAGGGTCTCGCCGCCACGGACCACGTGGACGCCACGGGTCACCGGTTCACGGTTACTGCTGGCACCATAGATATCCACCACTGGCGCATAATTGCCCGGCGCACAGCCCGCCAGTGCGAGCCAGAGCATCAGGAATAAATGGCGCGAGAATGGATGCCGCAAATGACCTGCCCTGTTATCCGTTACCCTCATTATGCACAGACCCGATCCGGTAAAGTAGCCAGACCAGCGCCACCCCGGTGACCAGTGCCAATGCCGCCCAGCCCTGCATGGCGGGCAGCCCGCTGCTCTGCGTATAGACAGACGGCAACAGGTTTTGTTCGAGCAGGGTGCCTTCAACCGGCACCCGCCAGGGCCACAGCTTGTTCAGGGAACCGGCCATGAAACCGGCCAGCAGTCCCATCACCGGGTCATGGTAACGGTGCAGCATGAACTTGAGTACGCGCACAAACAGCAGCAAGCCGATGGCGCAGCCCGCCACGAACGACAGCAGCAACAGGAACTCGCGCTCGTGTACCGCGCCCAGCACCGCCTGGTACATACCCAGCAGCAACAGGATGAAGGAGCCGGAAATGCCCGGCAGGATCATCGCGCAGATGGCCAGGGCACCACTGGCGAAGAACACCAGCGGCCCATCCGCCACGGCCTGCAGACCGGGTTGGGTACCGATCCACCAGGCCAGCGCAAAGCCGGCCAGCAGATTGATGATCATGGCCGCGCTGATGCTGCGCAGGCGCGCCAGCACCAGCCAGACACTGGCTCCGATCAGGCCGGAGAAAAACGCCCACATGGGCACCGGGTAGGTGGCCAGCAGATGGGTGATGACACTGGCCAGCACGGCAATACTGGAGAACACGCCGGCCAGCAACACCAGCAGGAACGTCAGGTTGGCCTGGCGCCACATGCTGGCAAAGCCGTCGCGGCGCCAGACACTGAAAAGGTGCGGGCCGATGCCACCCAGCGTGTCGATCAGCTCTTCGTAGATGCCAGTGATCAGCGCCAGGGTGCCGCCGGATACTCCGGGCACCACGTCCGCCGCGCCCATGGCAAGGCCGCGCGCATAAATACCGGGCAGGCGCGACACCGGCTTGTCTGTCTCACTCACTTGACGATACCCCGGGCAAACGGCACAAAACGCACCGGATCAAGCTTGCGGATCTTGAACTCGTCACCGATCCGGTCCACCACGGTCAGGCGCTGCTGGCCTTCTTCCCCCATCGGCATGACCAGACGGCCGCCATCGGCCAGTTGCTTGAGCAGGTCATCGGGAATGTCCGGCCGGCCACAGGCGGCCAGAATACCGTCGAACGGCGCCTGCGCCGCCCAGCCAAAGCCACCGTCGGCGTGCTTGACCTGGACGCGGGCCAGCCCCAGGTCCATGAGACGCTTGCGCGCCTGTTCCATCAACGGGCGGATGCGCTCCACCGAATAGACATCACAGCCGAGCCCGGCCAGGAACGCGGTCTGGTAACCGCAGCCCGTGCCCACCTCCAGCACCTTTTGCGGGATACCGTTCTCGGTCAGCAGTTCGGTCATGCGCGCCACCACCCAGGGCTGGGAAATGGTCTGGCCATGACCAATGGGCAGGGCGTTGTCGTCATAGGCCTGGTGCGCCAGCGCCTCATCAATGAACAGGTGGCGCGGCACCATGCGCACCAGATCAAGGATCTTGGGCGAACTGATGCCGTTGTCCCGAAGGCGTTTCACCAGCCGCTCGCGGGTACGTGCCGACGTCATGCCGATGCCGGCGAAATTGGGAATGTCGTTATTGGATGTTGTCATCATGCGGTATCACAAATCGGCCAGCCAGCCCTGCAAGGTTGAAAAGGTATCATAGCGTGTCATGTCTGCGTGCAACGGCGTCACCGAGACATACCCGTTGGCCACGGCATGGAAGTCCGTGCCGTCACCGGAATCAGCCGGCTCACCGGCAACACCGATCCAGAATGCCCGGCGTCCACGCGGATCGACAATGGGCTCCACATCAGAGGCGCGCAGCCGGTGCCCGAGCCGGGTCAGACGCACACCCTTGATCTGCGCCAGTGGCAAATCAGGGATATTGACGTTGAGCACGGTGCGTTCCGGAAGGCGCAGGGTATCAAGACTGCTGAGCAAGCGGAACGCCACTTCCGCGGCATCTTCCCAGTAGGACGGTGTCCAGCTGGTGACGGAAAACGCCACCGCCGTGTTGGCCAGGAAACGCCCTTCCACCGCCGCTGCCACTGTACCGGAATAAAGCGCATCGTCACCCAGGTTGGCGCCGGCATTGATACCACTGACCACGCGCTCAGGGTCTGCCGGCAACAGGCCATTGATGGCCAGGTGGACACAGTCTGTGGGCGTGCCGTTGACGGCATAGCGCTGCTCATCCACCTGCTCCACCCGCAGCGGCTTGTCCAGGGTCAGGGCATTGGAATAGCCGGAGCGGTTACCGTCCGGCGCCACCACGACATAGTCGGACAGGCGACTGGCGGCAGCCACCAGGGCTTTCAGGCCCGGTGCATGAATACCGTCATCGTTGGCCAGCAGCCACATGGTTACTCTCCTGCGCCCGGCGGCGCCTGTTGTGTTCTGGCGGCCCGCGAGCCGTCTTCCACCGCCAGCAGTTCCGCCAGCACCGAGGTGGCGAAGGCGCCACTGGGCAGCGCGAATGCCAGCGACAGTTGCGCTGCCGCCGTATCCAGTTGCCAGTCCATGTCGGTCACCGGCAGGCGCGTGGCACGGCGCATGCCGTCCACCCGCTGCCCTGCCAGGGCCGCAATCAGCTCGGCATGTGGCGCCAGCACGCGCGCCTCCAGCGCCGCGCAGGCCCCTGTCGGTGCCATGCCACCGGCACCGGGCAGCGGCGCCGTGGGATGGACGTCACCGGCGGCCACACGGGCGGCGGCGGTGTCATCCGCATCTGCCATGAATAACCCGCGGCTGCCCTCGGGCTGGAGGATGTCGCCATCGAGCAGTTGCGACCAGCAATCCGTGCGCACCCGTTCTGCCAGCACCTGGTTGAACAGGTCCGAACGTAGCGCCGACAGCCACATGCTTTTGCTGGCCTGCTTGCGCGGCGCTTCGCCGTTACCCAGCAGCCAGTCGCGACCGCGGGAAACGTTCTTTGCCTCGCGGCCAAACCGCTGGACACCAAAATAGTTGGGCACCCCGTGGGCCGCCACCTGCTCGAGCCGCGCCTGGAGGCCATCCAGGTCACCGCCCAGTGCCTTCACCCGCAGTGAAAACCGGTTGCTGCGGTGGGTGCCACGGTTGAGCTTGCGCCGGTGACGCACCTGCGTCAGCAGCGTCACGCCGTCAGGCACGGCATCCAGGTTCGGGTCGTCCTTGCCCGGCAAATGCACACTGAACCACTGCCGGGTCACGGCATGGCGGTCCTTGAGGCCGCTGTAGCCCACCGCCCGCAACGGCACGCCGCAACACCCGGCCAGCCAGCTGGCCACATCGGTGGTATTCCAGCCCCGTTTTTCCACCTGCAGCCAGAGGTGCTCGCCGCCCTCGCCAGGCGCGAAACCCAGCACTTCATCGACACGGAAATCTTCCGGGCACTGACGGATGACACCGTGGGCGGTTACCGCGCCGAACGCGGTGGGACACTCAATCACAGGATTCCAGCAGGACCACTGCGGTGACAGCAATGCCCTCTTCCCGGCCAGTGAAACCAAGGCGCTCGCTGGTGGTGGCCTTGACTGATACCTGCGCGTCATCGGCCCCCAGCAGCGCCGCCACCCGTGCGCGCATGGCCGGCACATGCGGTGCCAGCCGCGGCGCCTGGCAGATAACGGTGATATCGGCATTGCCGAGCCGGTACCCGCGCTCGCGCACCAGCGCCTGAACCTGCTCCAGCAAGCGGGCGGAATCGGCACCGGCATAGCGTGCGTCGGTGTCCGGAAAATGCTGGCCGATATCCCCCAGGGCCAGCGCCCCGAGCAGCGCATCCGCCAGGGCATGCAGCACCACGTCGCCGTCGGAATGCGCTTTCAGGCCACGCTCATGGTCGATGCGCACACCGCCGAGCATGACATGGTCTCCCTCGGTAAAGGCATGCACATCGACGCCCTGTCCTATGCGGATTGCCATTGCAGTGCCTCCTGCTCCTGACGGGCGAGGTACCAGTCGGCCAGCGCCAGGTCGTCCGGCAGCGTGACCTTGATATTGTCGGCGCGTCCGGCCACCAGCAACGGCCGCTTACCTGCCAGCTCCATGGCCGATGCCTCATCGGTGATCTGCCCGGGATGCGATGCCAGCCCGTGCTGCAACGCCTCAAGCAGGGCGCCGAGGGGGAACAGCTGCGGCGTCAGCGCACGCCAGACCTGCGAACGATCCAGCGTCGCCTCGATCTGCTGGTGGCCATCGGCGCGCTTGACCGTGTCGGTCACCGGCAACGCCAGGATGGCGCCAGCATCAGTACTGGCCTGTACAAGACGCTCGACATCTGACAGGCGCACACAGGGACGGGCCATGTCATGCACCAGCACCCAGTCGCCCGGACGGGCCCCCGCCTGCCCCAGCAACGCCTGCAGCCCCGCCACCACGGACTCGGCCCGGGAGGCACCGCCGGTACAGTTGAGCACACGCGGATGCCGTGACAGGGCCAGCTCCGGCCACCACGGATCGCTGGCCGCCACCGGCACGGCAATACGCTGGATACGGGCCAGTGCCAGCAGGCGTGTCAGGGTCTGCTCGGCCAGGGTGCTGCCGCGCAGGGTCAGGTACTGTTTTGGCAACGCAGCAGCCATGCGCTGGCCGGTGCCGGCCGCCGGTACCACGGCAAACAGTTTTGCATCAGCGGGAATCGGCATCTGGCTCCCCGTCCCCATCCAGCACCATGTAGAAGGTTTCACCCTCGCGGATCATGCCCAGGTCCTTCCTGGCAATTTCCTCCACCGCATCCTGGCCTTCCTTGAGCCCGCGCACGTCGGCACTCATCAGGCGGTTGCGGTCACTGAGCTCGGCATTGGTGGCACTCAGGGTGGCCACCTGCGATTCCAGCCGGTTCATGTGCTGGAGACTGCCCTCACCGAGCCAGAGCCGTGCCTGCAAGCCAAGCAGCACCAGGGCAAGTACGGCAACGATAATCTGGCGTTTCGGTGACAGCTTCATGCACGCTCCTGCGGGCGCCGGCGCGGGGCCGGCGACACCGTTCAGAGGAAGCGGAACTCCTTGCGGCCGTGATAGGCAGCACGTCCCAGTTCACCCTCGATACGAATCAGGCGGTTGTACTTGGCGACACGGTCGGACCGGCACAGGGAGCCGGTCTTGATCTGGCCGGCGGCCGTGGCCACCGCCAGGTCGGCAATGGTGGTGTCGGCGGTTTCACCAGAGCGGTGTGAGATCACGGCGGTGTAACCGGCGTCCTTGGCCATCTTGATGGCATCCAGGGTCTCACTGAGGGAGCCGATCTGGTTGAACTTGATGAGGATGGAGTTGGCCACTTTCTCGTCAATGCCGCGCTTGAGAATCTTGGTATTGGTCACGAACAGGTCATCACCCACCAGCTGGACCCGGTCGCCGAGTTTTTCGGTGAGGATCTTCCAGCCGTCCCAGTCCGACTCGTCCATGCCGTCCTCGATGGAAATGATCGGGTACCGGTCGCACAGCTCGGCCAGGTAGTCGGCAAAGCCGGCTGCGTCCATGCTACGTCCTTCGCCAGCCAGCACGTACTTGCCGTCCTTGTAGAACTCGGACGAGGCACAGTCCAGTGCCAGGGTGATGTCTTCACCGGCCTTGTATCCGGCGATCTCGATGGCCTGCATGATGGCTTCCAGGGCCGCCTCATTGGAGGGCAGGTTGGGGGCAAAGCCGCCTTCGTCACCCACGGCGGTGTTCAGGCCCTGCTTCTTCAGCACGCCCTTGAGGGCATGGAAAATTTCGGCACCGTAACGGATGGCTTCGGCGATGGTCGGGGCACCCACCGGCTGGATCATGAATTCCTGGATGTCGACATTGTTGTCGGCATGCTCGCCACCGTTGATGATGTTCATCATCGGCACCGGCAGGGAATACTCGCCATCGTCATCCTGCAAATCGGAGATGTGTTCGTACAGCGGCTTGCCCTGGTCCTGGGCCGCCGCCTTGGCCGCTGCCAGTGACACGGCGAGGATGGCATTGGCACCCAGCTTGCCCTTGTTGTCGGTGCCGTCCAGCTCAATCATGGCATCGTCCAGGCCACGCTGGTCGCTGGCATCGCGTCCCAGCAGCAACTCACGAATGTCGGAATTGACGTTACCCACGGCACGCGTCACACCCTTGCCCAGGTAGCGGTTATTGTCACCGTCACGCAGCTCCAGCGCTTCGCGCGAACCGGTGGATGCGCCACTGGGTGCACAGGCACTCCCCAGCACGCCAGACTCGAGGATCACATCCGCTTCAATGGTGGGGTTGCCACGCGAATCGAGAATTTCACGGGCCTTGACGTCGACGATTTTCGACATGGTTTTCTCCGGGTGCCAGTTTTAATACAAGTAAAACAAAAACGGGCACCGCCACGGTGCCCTGCCAAAACGTCAGCGGTTATCCAGTGCCGGTAACTGCTTGACCAGGTCATCCATGGCCTTCATCTGCGCCAGGAACGGCTCCAGGTTTTCCAGCCGCAATGCACAGGGGCCATCACACAATGCCTTGTCCGGATCCGGATGCGCTTCCAGGAACAGGCCGGCAAGGCCCTGGGACATGCCTGCCCGGCCCAGGTCTGCCACCTGCTGGCGGCGACCGCCGGCCGAGTCACTGCGCCCGCCGGGCATCTGTAATGCGTGGGTAACATCGAAGAACACCGGGAAACCGGTGTCCTTCATGACGCCGAAACCGAGCATGTCCACCACCAGGTTGTTGTAACCGAAGCAGGAACCGCGCTCACACAGGATCAGCTGGTCGTTGCCGGCTTCCTGGCACTTGGCAAGGATGTGCTCCATCTCGCGCGGCGCCAGAAACTGCGGCTTCTTGATATTGATGATGCGGCCGGTCTTTGCCATGGCCACCACCAGGTCTGTCTGCCGGGCCAGAAAGGCAGGCAGCTGCAACACATCGGCCACCTCGGCCACCGGCTGCGCCTGGAACGGTTCATGCACATCGGTAATCACCGGACAGCCGAACGTCTCTTTCACCTCGGCAAAAATCTTCAGGCCCTGTTCCATACCGGGGCCACGGTAGGAATGCATGGATGAGCGATTGGCCTTGTCAAAGCTGGCCTTGAACACCCAGGGGATACCCAGCTTTGCTGTCACCTCGGCATAGCGCTCGGCCACCGTCATGGCCAGGTCACGTGACTCGAGCACATTCATGCCGCCGAACAGGACAAACGGCCGGTCATTGCCAATGGCGATGTCGCCCAGGGAGAGCGTGCGCTGCTCAGCCATTACGTTGGTCCTGTCCGGCCAGCGCCGCCTTTACATAGCCCTCGAACAGGCCGTGCCCGTCGCGCGGCGTGGAGGTGAATTCCGGGTGGAACTGGCAGGCCACGAACCACGGATGATCCGGCACCTCGATGACTTCCACCAGGTCATGGTCCGGACTGCGGCCGGTGACCTTCAGGCCGGCATCCACCAGGCGCTGGACATAGTTGTTGTTGACTTCGTAACGGTGGCGGTGACGCTCGACGATATGCAACTTGCCGTAGCATTGCGCCGCGATGGACCCTTCCACCAGGTCACAGCCCTGCCCGCCCAGGCGCATGGTGCCGCCCAGGTCGGAGCCTTCGTCACGCTGCTCCACTTCACCGTCCTGGTTGACCCACTCGGTGATCAGGGCCACCACCGGCTCGGGGGTGCCCGGCTTCAGTTCGGTGGAGTGCGCATCAGGCAAGCCGGCCACATCACGGGCATATTCGATCACGGCCAGCTGCATGCCCAGGCAGATGCCCAGGTACGGCACCTTGTTTTCACGGGCGTAACGGATCGAGGCGATCTTGCCTTCGGTGCCACGGTCACCAAAACCGCCAGGCACGAGAATGGCGTCCAGGGATTCCAGCCGGCCGGTACCGTCGCGCTCGATGTCCTCAGCGTCGATGTACTCGATGTTGACCTTGCAGTGGGTGGCAATACCGGCATGGATCAGCGCTTCGTTGAGCGACTTGTAGGCGTCAGCCAGTTCGATGTACTTGCCCACCATGCCAATGGTGATCTCGCGCTCGGGGTTGAGCTGCGCCTTCACCACCCGGTCCCACTCGGACAAGTTCGGCGGCGGCGCGTCGACACCGAATTTTTCCACCACGAAGTCATCCATGCCCTGCTCATGCAGCACACGCGGCACCTGGTAGATGGTCTTGCAATCCGGCGCCGAGATCACCGCACGTGCCTCGACATTGGTGAACAGGGAAATCTTCTCGCGCGCGCTCTGCGGAATGACATGGTCACTGCGGCAGACCAGCATGTCCGGTTGCAGGCCGATGGAGCGCAGCTCCTTGACGGAATGCTGGGTGGGCTTGGTCTTGATCTCGCCCGCCGATGCGATGAAGGGCACCAGCGTCAGGTGCACCAGCAGCGACTTGCTTGAGCCCAGCTCGACACGCATCTGCCGCACCGCTTCCAGGAACGGCAGCGACTCGATGTCACCGGCGGTACCGCCGATCTCGACGATGGCGACATCGGCACCGACACCGCCTTCGCGAATGCGCCGCTTGATCTCGTCAGTGATGTGGGGAATCACCTGCACGGTGGCGCCGAGGTATTCACCGCGCCGCTCCTTGTCCAGCACCTCCTGGTAGACACGCCCGGTGGTGAAGCTGTTCTTGCGTGTCAGGTGGGTGCGGATGAACCGCTCATAGTGGCCCAGGTCCAAGTCGGTTTCGGCACCGTCTTCGGTGACAAACACCTCGCCGTGCTGGTACGGGCTCATGGTGCCGGGATCCACATTGATATAGGGATCCAGCTTCATCATGGTGACTTTCAGACCACGGGCTTCGAGAAGAGATGCCAGGGAGGCGGAGGTAATGCCCTTACCCAGAGAAGAAACAACCCCGCCTGTGACAAAGATATATCGCGTCATGCACACACCGGCTACACGTAATAGTTGAGCGCAAGAACTCACGAAGCCCTTGAAAAACAAGAAGATTTAACGTGGCTTGCACTGCATCAGGACGGGAGGAAATGGTATCAGATGGTGCCGGCCGGGACAATCTGAAATGACAGTCAGGCGCACATTCGGATGCAGCAGGCCGGCGCATCCGGCGGCACTTGCCAGTCGTCTGCCACGCCGATACCGGCCACGGCCACCAGGGCATCCCCGGCATATAACAGGGGCAGGCGCTGGCGCTGCCACGGCGGCACTCCGGCAACACGCCACAGTTCACTGACCTGGCGGTGCATGCCGCGCAGCAGGATACGCTCGCCGCCACTGGCGCGCTTGACCGTCAATGCCCCCACCGTGGACGGCAGCCGCAGCACATCCGGCGCCGTGCTGTCCGTGCTCGCCTGCAGGGCCCCCGCCGTGTCGAGCGACAGCTCCGGGTCCCGGCGCCAGTCCCAGTGCACACTGTCCGGCAGTGGCACCAGCTGCGCCAGGGGCAGACACCAGAGCAGCTCGCCATGGCGCGCCAGGGCACCATCGGGCCAGCGCAACACGGGATTGCGGTCATCGCCGGCCGCCAGCACCTCGCTGTCCAGTCGCTCGAGGATCTGCCGCTCAGGCAGGGAAAAACCGCGTTGGCGCAGCCACCAGGTCACCAGGTTACGTCGCCGCGGCCCGGACAGGGCACGGATGCCGGACAACGACAGTGCCGTGTCATGCACCAGGCAATGCCCGGCATCGGCGCGAGCCAGGTCGTCCAGCAGCGCACCGGCCTCGGCAAACTGCTCACCCGCCCGCACCAGCCGCTCGCCGGCGGGCCAGCGCGACTGCAACAGCGGCAGCACCTGGTGGCGCAGGAAATTGCGATCAAAGCGTTCGGCCTGGTTGGACGGGTCGTCCACCCAGTCCAGTTGCCACAGGCGCGCCACACCCGCCAGCGTGTCCCGTGGCCAGTCCAGCAGGGGCCGCCACAGGCTGACACCGTTGCGCTGGCTGTGTACACGCATGCCCGCCAGCGCCGGCACCCCGGCACCGCGCAAGAGACGGAACAGCACGGTTTCCGCCTGGTCATCGCGGTGATGGGCCAGTACCACGGCCTCGCCGGCATCAAGGCTTGCATCGATGGCCCGGTAGCGTGCCTCGCGGGCGCGTGCTTCCAGGTTACCGCCCGCCGCCAGCGTCACTGCCTCTACCCGGCAGGCAACACCCAGGTCGGCACACTGGCGCTGGCAATGCGCCGCCCAGGCCGACGCCTGCGGATCGAGACCGTGATTGACGTGCACCGCGCGCAGGCGCGGCGCGAACCCGGCGCGGACCAGGGCGTGCAACAGCAGGGTGGAGTCCAGCCCGCCACTGAGGGCAAGCACCAGGGGCGTGTCGGCCGGCAGGGTCGCGGCCAGGGTGGCGAGCAACTGGCGAGCGTCGGATTCGGCACCCATGGCCCGCTCCGCGATCAGCTCTCGGCCGTGGCCGATGTCACGTTGGAATAACTGAGCAGGCGGTCATAGCGACGCTGCACCAGGGCCTCACCCTGGTGGGCATCGAGGGCCTCGAGACTGGCCACCAGGCTGGCGCGGACGCGCTCGGCGGCCTGGTCATAATCACGATGGGCGCCGCCGAGGGGCTCATCGATGACCTGGTCAACAATGCCCAGCTCATGCAGGCGCGCCGCGGTCAGGCCCATGGCCTGGGCGGCTTCCGGTGCCTTGTCGGCGCTGCGCCAGAGGATCGAGGCACAGCCTTCCGGGGAAATCACCGAGTAGGTGCTGTACTGCAGCATCTGCAGGTGATCACAGACACCGATGGCCAGCGCCCCGCCGGAGCCACCCTCGCCGATCACCGTGGCAACGATGGGGGTGTCCAGCTTCGACATCACCATCAGGTTGCGGGCAATCGCCTCACTCTGGCCGCGCTCTTCGGCATCAATGCCGGGAAAGGCACCGGGGGTGTCGATGAAGGTCAGGATGGGCAGGCGGAAACGCTCGGCCATTTCCATCAGGCGCAACGCCTTGCGGTAGCCCTCGGGCTTGGGCATGCCGAAGTTGCGACGCACCTTGTCTTTCACCGAACGGCCCTTCTGGTGACCGATAATCATCACTGGCCGGTCGCCCAGCCGTGCTGTGCCACCGACAATGGCCGGGTCGTCGGCAAAGGCGCGGTCGCCGTGGAGTTCGTCGAAGTCGGTAAACACCCGCTCGATGTAATCGAGCATGTAGGGCCGCTGCGGGTGCCGCGATACCTGGGAGATCTGCCAGGGCGTCAGATCCTTGAAGATGCTCTCGGTGAGGCTGATGCTCTTCTGCTGCAGCTTGCCGATCTCGTCCGAGATATTGACGTCGCTGCCCGTACCCACCAGGCGCAGTTCCTCGATTTTCGCCTCAAGATCAGCAATAGGTTGTTCAAATTCGAGGAAATTCGGATTCATCGGGCCCACTCCTTCATGTTGCGCCAAGTGTAGCCTCCGGCTGCCGACAACGTCGACCGCCCGGGCCCGGTTTTCCGCCACGATTGCTTTGCAAACTGTTTCAGGGCGCCAGGCGCAATGGGGCGGCGCTAGTACTGCAGGGCCACAGAGGCACTGCCAAAGCGCGTGCGAAGGTCTTCCAGCAGGGCTTCTTCCGGTGCCACACACCACTCCTGCCCCAGCGTCATCAGGCCGGAGCCGGCTGCATGATGCAGGTTGACGATCACCGGGCAGGACCCGCCCCGGTACGGCAGCAGCAGTTCGCGCAGGCGGTCGGGCAATTCCGGCTCCACCGGCAGATCCAGCATCAGCCGCCGGGCCCAGGTTTCCCGGGCACGGCGCATGTCCATGATTTCCTCGGCAACCACCGCCAGGTATCCCTCGTCACCCTGCATGCGCCGGCGCACCGATCCCTTCACCACCAGCACCACATCCTGCTGCAGCAGGTCGCCATACTGGCGGAACGTCTCACCGAACACGGACACTTCCACCCGCCCGGTCTTGTCATCGATCTGGGCAAAGGCCAGCCGCTCACCGCTCTGGCGCGACTTGGTCTGGCGCAGGCTCACCACCTGCCCGGCCACCACCGCTGCCTCGCCCTTGGCGGTGGGCTGCAGGCTGTTCAGGCGGGTGCCCACCATGTGGCGCAATTCGGCCTCGTACTGGTCGATGGGGTGACCGGTGAGGAACAGGCCCAGGGTGTCTTTCTCGCCCTGCAGGCGCATGTCGTCTTTCCACTCGCGCGCCTGCTTCCAGCTCACCGGTGTCACCGAGGCCTCACCGCCACCACCAAACAGGTCACCCATGCCGGCCTCGGCATTGCGGGCGTCCTGCTCCGCCGCCTGCAGGGCATCACCGAGGGTCGCCATCAGGCTGGCACGATCGTCGAACTTGCCGTTCGGCCCCAGCTTGTCCAGCGCGCCGGCGCGCACCAGTGCTTCCAGGGAGCGACGGTTGATCTTCTTCAGGTCGATGCGCCGGCAGAAATCGAACAGGTCGGAAAAACTGCCGCCGGCTTCCCGGGCCGCCACGATGGCGTCAATGGGTCCCTCACCCAGGCCCTTGATGGCGCCGAGTCCGTAGACGATGTCGCCGTCCTCGTTGACGGTGAAACGGAAGCCACAGCTGTTGACGTCCGGCGGCAGCACACTCAGCTCCATGTGCCGGCATTCGTCGATGAAGGTCACCACCTTGTCGGTGTTGTGCATATCGGCGGAGATCACCGCCGCCATGAACTCGGCCGGGTAATGGGCTTTCAGCCACGCCGTCTGGTAGGCCACCAGGGCGTAGGCTGCCGAGTGCGACTTGTTGAAGCCGTAACCGGCGAATTTTTCCACCAGATCGAAGATCTTCATGGCCAGTTCGGGATCAATGCCCTTGCCGTCAGCACCCTCGCGGAACACCTCGCGCTGCTTGGCCATCTCCTCGGGCTTTTTCTTGCCCATGGCCCGACGCAGCAGGTCAGCACCGCCCAGCGTGTAGCCGGCCAGCTCCTGGGCGATCTGCATCACCTGCTCCTGGTACAGGATGACCCCGTAGGTGGGCTCCAGGATCGGCTTGAGCAACTCGTGCTGGTATTTCGGGTCCGGATAGGCAAGCGGCTCGCGGCCATGTTTACGGTTGATGAAGTTGTCCACCATGCCCGACTCCAGCGGACCCGGGCGATACAGCGCCACCAGCGCGATGATGTCCTCGAACACGTCCGGGCGCAGCTTCTTGATCAGCCCCTTCATGCCCTCGGATTCCAGCTGGAACACGGCGGTGGTTTCACCGTTCTTGAGCAGGTCGAAGGACGGCTTGTCGTCCAGCGGGATGGTGTTGATATCCAGCGCCTCTTCGCCATCGCGGGCGCGGCGCACGTTGGCGGCCTTCACCGCCCAGTCGATGATGGTCAGCGTCTTCAGGCCGAGGAAGTCGAACTTGACCAGGCCAGCGGCCTCGACATCGTCCTTGTCGTACTGGGTAACGAGGTTGTCGCCGTTTTCGTCACAGTACAGCGGCGCAAAATCGGTCAGCTTGCCCGGGGCGATCACCACACCACCGGCGTGCTTGCCGACGTTACGGGTCAGGCCCTCAAGCTTGAACGCCATCTCCATGATCTCGTTGAGCGATTCATGCTCGGGATCATTGGCAAGCATGTCGCGCAGCGGCTCTTCTTCCTCGATGGCCTTGTTCAGCGTCATGCCCGGTGTCGGCGGAATCATCTTGGAAAGCCGGTCCGCCAGGCCATAGGGCTTGCCCTGCACCCGCGCCACGTCCCGCACCACCGCCTTGGCCGCCATGGTGCCGAAGGTGATGATCTGGCCCACCGCCTCACGGCCATACTTGTCGGCCACGTAATCGATCACCCGGTCGCGCTTCTCCATGCAGAAATCGACGTCGAAGTCGGGCATGGACACCCGCTCCGGATTCAGGAAGCGCTCGAACAGCAGGTCGTACTGGATCGGGTCGAGGTCGGTGATTTCCAGCGCGTAGGCCACCAGCGAGCCGGCACCGGAACCCCGCCCGGGACCCACTGGCACCTGGTTTTCCTTGGCCCAGCGAATGAAGTCGGAAACGATCAGGAAGTAACCCGGGAAGCCCATCTGGTTGACGATGTTCAGCTCGAACATCAGGCGGTCTTCATAGACCTTGCGACGCTCGGCGTAGTCCGCCGCCTGCGGATCAAGAATGCCGGCAAGGCGTTTCTCCAGACCTGCTCGCGATTCATTCTCGATGAACTGCTCAATGGTCTGGCCTTCGGGAATCGGGAATTCCGGCAGGAAGTTCTGCCCCAGGGTAATGTCCAGCGAACAGCGCCGGGCGATTTCCACCGAGTTCGCCAGTGCTTCCGGCAGGTCCTCGAACAGGGCCTGCATCTCCTCCGCGGTTTTCAGGTATTGCTGGTCGCTGAAACGTCGCGCCCGGCGCGGGTCATCCAGGGTGGCACTGTCGCGGATACAGACACGGGCCTCATGGGCCTCGAAATCCTCGCTGGCCAGGAAGCAGACGTCGTTGGTGGCCACCACCGGGATCTGCAGCGCCGCCGCCAGTGCCACCGACCCGTGCAGGCAGTCTTCGTCACCGCTGCGGTTGGTGCGCATCACCTCGAGGTAAAAACGGTCGCCGAAGCATGCCTTGAAGCGATCTGCCAGCTCGGTGGCCGGTTCCGTCTTGCCGGCCATTAGCAGCTGGCCAATCTCGCCATGGCGGGCACCGGAAAGAATGATCAGGCCATCGTTGAGCTCTTCCAGCCACTCCCAGCGCACCAGCGCCCGGCCGCGCTGCTGGTTGTGCTGGAAGGCCCGGGAAATGAGCACCACCAGGTTGCGATAACCCTGCTGGTTCTGCACCAGGGCGGTGATCCGGGTGGGTTCATCCAGGTGGGCACTTTCCAGCCACAGGTCGGCACCGGCAATGGGCTTGATGCCCGCGCCCTGGGCGGCACTGTAGAACTTGATCAGGCAGAAGAAGTTGGAGTCGTCCGTCACCGCCATGGCCGGCATGCCCATGGCGGCGGTCTGCTTGACCAGCTGCTTGACGCGCACCACGCCATCCACCAGCGAATAATCGGTGTGCACACGCAGATGAACGAACGGCGTCTCTGACATCAGAACAGTTTCCCCTGGCTGATTACCGTGGCCACCGGGCCGAATGAACGTCGATGCTCCGGCAAGGGCCCGTGGGCCGCCAGCGCATCCAGATGGGCACGGGTGGGATAGCCCTTGTGACGGTCAAACCCGTATTCCGGGTGCCGGGCATGCAACGCCACCATCTCCTCGTCCCGGGCCACCTTGGCCAGGATCGAGGCGGCACTGATGGCCGGCACCCGCCCGTCCCCTTTTACCACTGCCTCGGCCGGACAGCCAAATTCGGTGACCCGGTTGCCGTCCACCAGCACGGCATCCGGTGCCTGCGGCAGTGCCGCCACGGCGCGGCGCATGGCCAGCAGCGTGGCATGGAAGATATTCAGCTCATCGATTTCCGCCGGCTCCGCCCGCCCCAGGGCCCAGGCCAGGGCCTGCTCGCGGATGGCCACAGCCAGTGCCTGGCGACGTTTCTCCGTCAGCTTCTTGGAATCGGCCAGCCCGGGAATGGGCCGCGCCGGATCGAGTACCACCGCCGCCGTGACCACCGCGCCCACCAGTGGCCCGCGTCCCACCTCATCCACACCGGCAATACGCATACCCGCCTGCACCGGGAAGGCGGCGGGCAGGAACGGGTCATCCAGCTGGTATTCCGCAAAAGGGTCAATCATCGACAATCGGCTCACCGGCAAGCAGCTGCGACACCGCCCGTGCCGCCCGCTCACTGGCACCACGGCGCAGCTGGCGGTGCATGTCGGCAAAGCGCTGGCGCAGGCTGTCGGCAGCGCCCGGATGGTCAAACCAGTGCTCGACCTGTTCCACCAGGGCGTCCACGGTGAGGTCCTGCTGGATCAGCTCCGGCACCAGCCGCTCGCCGGCCAGCAGGTTGGGCAGTGCCACATGGGGTGCCTTGACCAGGCGCGACAGGATCAGGGCACTGAACCAGCCGATGCGATAGCCCACCACCATGGGCTTGTTCAACAGCATGGCCTCGAGGCTGGCGGTACCGGAGGTGAGCATGACCACATCAGCCGCCGCCATCATCTCGCGGCTCTGGCCCACCGCCACCTGTACCTGTCCGGCCAGTGCCGCCGGCAGCAATGCCTGTATCTGTTCAAGCCGCTCGCTGTTCGCCGCCGGGATGAGAAAGCGCAGGTCGGGCCGGCGCCGGAGCAGTGCATGCATGGCCGCCACAAACACCGGCATCATCTTGCCCACCTCGCCACGACGGCTGCCCGGCAGCACCGCCAGCACCGGCACATCCGCCGGTATCTCCAGGGCCTGTCGCGCCGCCGGCACATCCAGCGTCAACGGCACCCGGTCTGCCAGCGGATGGCCAACGAACGCCACCGGCACCTGGTGATCCTCATAGAAGCGCGCCTCGAATGGCAGCAGGCACAGCATCAGGTCGATGCTCGCCTTGATGCCGTGGATACGCCCCTGTCGCCAGGCCCACACCGACGGACTGACATAGTGCACCGTGCGGATACCCTGTTCGTGCAGGCGCCGGGCAATGGGCAGGTTGAAATCGGGGGAATCGATGCCGATGTAGGCATCCGGCTTCTCCGCCAGCACGGTCTCCACCAGCTGCCGACGCAGGCGCAACAATTCAGGCAGGCGGGCCAGAACTTCGGTAATTCCCATCACCGACAGTCGGTCCATGGGGAACAGGGAATCCAGCCCGCTGGCCTGCATCTCCACACCACCCACGCCGATGAAACGACAGCCAGGGTAGCGCGCCGACAGTGCCTGCATCAGGCCTGCGCCGAGAATGTCCCCGGAGGCTTCCCCGGCGACAATGGCAAAACAGGGCGCGTTGTTGCTCATCAGTCGTCGTCAGCGCCCTTGCGCCGCTCACGCACGATGCCACGCTCGCTGCTTTTGAGGGAGTCCACGAACAGGCCCAGCTCGGCGCACGTCGGCACGCCATCCTGCAGCCGCTCGATGGCCTCTTCCAGGGTATTGCCCTGCCGGTACACCACGCGATAGGCATCCCGCAGGGTACGGATCAGGTCACGGGAATAGCCACGCCGGCGCATGCCTTCCACATTCATGCCACGCGCCCGGCCCGGGTAGCCCTGGGCCATGACGAACGCTGGCACATCCATGTTGATGGCCGAATACATGCTTGTCATGGCAAAGGAGCCGATCTTGCAGAACTGGTGCACGGCGGTGAAGCCGCCAAGGATCACGCCGTCACCCACATGCACATGGCCGGCGATGGTGGCGTTGTTGGCAAACACGCAGTTGCTGCCCACCATGCAGTCGTGGGCAATGTGCACATAGGCCATGAACAGGTTGCCGCTGCCGACGCGGGTGATGCTGTTGTCCTGGATGGTGCCACGGTGAATGGTGACGCATTCACGAATGACGTTGTCGTCGCCCATTTCCAGCACCGTGGGCTCGTCATTGTACTTCTTGTCCTGGCAGGCCTCGCCCACCGAGGCAAACTGGAAAATACGGTTGTTGCGTCCCAGGGTCGTGGGGCCATTGACCACCACATGCGGGCCGATCACGGTGCCGGCACCAATGCGCACGTCCGGGCCGATGACGGAGTAGGCGCCAACCTCGACATCGCTGTCCAGTTCCGCCTTGCTGTCGACCACTGCTGTCGGATGAATCTTGCTCATGAAACGCCGATCCCGTCTGTGATTGCCCGATCAGTATAGATCATGCGGAGGTGACATTGATGAGACCGGTTACACCTTCTGCTCGGCCACCAGGAAATCCGCGCTCGCCACCAGTTGCCCGTCAACCCGGCCTTCACCGGAAAACTTGAGGATATTACGCTTCACCGCCACCAACCGGGCAGTGAGCTCGAGCTGGTCACCGGGCACCACCTGACGCTTGAAACGGGTGTTATCGACACCGCAAAGCAGGTAGATGTAGCCATCAGACGGTCGCTTGCCCTGGGTAATGAAGCCGAGAATACCGGCGGTCTGCGCCATCGCCTCGATGATCAACACACCGGGCATGATTGGCTCGTCAGGGAAATGGCCAGTGAAGAAGGGCTCGTTAACGCTGACATTTTTCAGCGCCGTGGCCTGTTCACCGGGCTGCAAATCGATGATCCGGTCGATGAGAAGGAACGGGTAACGGTGCGGGAGATACTCCCGGATTTCCTTGATATCCATGTGTTGCCTTTCCTGGGGACGTTACCGTTCGGTATCGCCGTTGTCCTGAGAGCACTTCTCCAGACGCTTGACCCGCCGGAACAGGTCATCGAGCTGTCGAATGCGCACTGTATTCTTGCGCCAGTTGGCATGCTGGTCCACAGGCTGCCCTGACGCATACACGCCCGGCTCATTGATGGACCGCGATACCAGCGACATCGCCATGATCTGAACCCCGTCACAGATATCCAGATGCCCGGCAATGCCCACCGCCCCGGCAATAACGCAGTTGCGGCCGACGCGGGCACTTCCGGCGATACCGGCCTTGCCGGCAATCGCGGTGTGATCACCAATGACCACGTTGTGGGCTATCTGCACCTGATTGTCGATGATCACGCCATCGCCAATCACCGTATCCTCGATGGCACCACGGTCAATGGTGGTACCGGCGCCAATATCCACATCCGCACCGATACGCACGCCACCGACCTGGGCGATTTTCTTCCATCCGGCACCGGCGGGCGCAAACCCGAAACCGTCAGCGCCGATCACAGCGCCGGAATGTATGGTAGTGCGCGGGCCAATGACGACGCCATGGTAAATTGTAACATTCGGCCACAGGCGAACGCCCTGCCCCAGCCGGGACCCGGCTCCCACGACGCTGTTGGCCATCACCACCACGCCGTCTTCCAGCACCGCGCCGGCCTCGATAATGGCATTGGCACCAATACTGACGTTGTCCGCCAGCATTGCTGTGTCGGCAACCAGCGCGCGCGGGTGAATGCCCGGCTCAGGGGAAGGCGCTGTATCAAAGCGATGGCTGATGTCGGCAAAGGCACCGTAGGGGTCATCCACCACGATGCTGGCCACAGGGTTGTGCGCGACCATATCCGGCCGGCACAACACGGCTGTCGCCCGAGTGGATTCCAGACTCTGCCGGTAGCGCGGATTCGCCAGGAAACTGAGCTGGCCCGGCTGCGCCGACTGCAGGGTTCCCAGGGCGCTCACCTCGAGGGTGTCGTCACCCTCTACCCTGCCACCCGTGCATTCGGCCACCTGGGCCAGCGTCATGGATTTCATGGCCGTTACCCGTTACTTCATCTGGTTGATCTTCTGGGTAACCTGCTCGGTGATATCAACACCGGCTTCATGGAACAGCGCTGCCTGGGAATTGAGCACCAGATCGAACCCGGCATCACCAGCCAGCTCGGCCACCGCCTGCTCAAGCTTGGGCTCCATCAGCTGGATCAGTTCCTGGCGGTCCTGCTTGACGCGCTTCTCCAGTACCTGCTGCATGGACTGGAACTCGATCATTTTGCCGTCGCGCTCATCAACCAGCTTCTTCTGGTCGTCCTTGGACATGGTCATGCCGTCTTTCTTCAGGCGCTGCTCGATGGCCATCACTTCTTCACGCAGGCCGCGCAGCTTGGAGCCCTGGGCTTCAATGTCTGCCTGGATCTTCTCCGAACGCTCCTTGAACAGGGCGGTTTCACCGATGGCCTTGATCGGGTCAACAACGGCGATGCTCATTTCTGCTGCTGCGTTCATGGTGAAAGCGAACAGCGCGGTAGCGAGAATGGCTTTGATTGTTTTCATGGGTTCTCCTAAAAAACCTGTCCAATGGAAAACTGGAAGACTTCCGTATCGTCTCCAGGTTGATCTCGTAACGCTTTTGCGAAGTTGAAGCTCAGCGGACCAATCACGGTCAGCCAGGAAAGGCCGATACCGGCTGATGCCCTCAGCTCCGCCGCGTCATACTCGAACAGGTTGTCCTCCTGCTCGGTCTGGAAAACGTTGCCTGCGTCAGCGAAGAAGAAGGTTCGCACTGATCGGCTCTCCGGTGCAAATGGCGTCGGGAAAATCAGCTCCAGGCCGCCCTCCACCAGCATATTGCCGCCCACCGGGTCCGGATTCGGGTCAATTACACGGGGATTGCTTGCCACGTAAGCCAGCGCCTCGGAGCGCGGGCCGAGCGAACGGGACTCATAACCGCGCACCGATCCAATACCGCCAGAGAAGAAGTTCTCGAAAAACGGCAGCACATAGTCGCTTCCATATCCGTCACCAAACCCGAGGTCGCCACGGGAACGCAGCACCCATCCCCCCGCAACCGGGAAGTAACGTTGACCTGACCAGGTCAACTTGTAGTACAGGTAATCGCTACCGGGCGTTGCCAGCTCAAGCCCGACATTCTGTGACCATCCGCGGTCGGGCAGCACGCCGCGGTTAAGCGTACTTTTCTGCCAGCCGAGGTTGAACTTGAACTCGTCAAAGCGGTTTCCTTCCACCTCGAGGAAGCGCCAGATGTCCACGGCCACGAAATCACCTGTGACGAGATCAATACGGTCATAGCCGAAGCCGAAACTCAGGCGCGAGTATTCCGACAGCGGATAGCCATAGGTAACCGCGCCACCGAGCCGGTCAGACGCATAGGCCGCCACCGTGGTTTCGGAGAAATCGATCTCGGTGAAATACAGGCTGAAACCACGGCTGACGCCATCCAGGGTGTAGTAGGGATTGAGGTGCGAGAAACTGTAGCTGTCACGCACATCCGAACGGTTCAGTGAGAAGGACACGCGGTTGCCGGTGCCCCTGAAGTTGTTCTGCGACACACTGGCGCCAAACACGAAGCCATTGGCCTCGGAATAACCCACGTTGGCGCCGATGGAGCCGGACGGCTGCTCTTCCACCTTGTAGGTCACGTCCACCAGGTCCTCTTCCCCCGGTACACGTGGCGTATCCGCCTCCACCGTGGAGAAGAAACCCAGCCGCTGCAGGCGGCTCTGGGACAGGTCAATCAAGGCGCTGTTGGCCGGCGCACGCTCGAACTGGCGCAGCTCCCGACGCAACACTTCGTCATGGGTCTTGCTGTTACCCTCAAACTCCACCCGGCGTACATATACCTTCCGGCCCGGGTCCACAAAGAACGTCACATCAACCGTCTGTTCTTCTTCATTAACCTCGGTAAACGCGTTCACGTCGGCGAAGGTATAACCCTCATTGCCCAGGCGGCGGGTTATCAGGTCACTGCTGTATGTCAGCAACTGCTGGGAAAAGATCTGGCCGGCATTGACCACAATCAACGGGCGCAACTGGCGCTCATCCACCACCAGGTCGCCAGACATCTGCACATCACCAACGCGGTAACGCTTGCCCTCTTCCACGTTGATGGTGATATAGACACGGGAGCGGTCATCGGTCACCGACACCTGGGTCGAGTCGAGGCTGAAGTTGATATAGCCACGGTCCAGGTACCAGGAACGCAACGATTCAAGATCACCGGAAAGACGCTCTCGGGAATACTTGTTGTCACCCTTGAGGAACGACCAGAAATGAGAGCCCTTGAGCTCGAAGATATCCTTGAGCTCGTCGTCTGAGAACACCTCGTTGCCAACGATATTGATATCATTGATGCGGGCAGGCTTGCCCTCGTAGACATTGATTTTCAGCGCCACCCGGTTGCGCGGCAACGCTGTGGTCTCGGTACTGATATCGGCACCGTAGCGGCCCTGCGCGACATACTGCCGCTGCAGTTCGCCAGTGAGTGCTTCCAGGGTGGAGCGCCTGAACACCTCGCCTTCCGAGAGCCCGGCTTCTTCCAGCCCTTTTCGCAGGTCATCGTCACCGATGGCGCGGTTGCCGTCGAGCTCGATGCGGGCGATTGCCGGCCGTTCGGAGACATTGACCACCAGCACGTCGCCGTCCCGGCCGAGCTGGACATCCTCGAAGTCGCCCACCGCATACAGGCGGCGAATGGCATTCACCACGGTGTCCCGGGTGACCGTGTCGCCCGGCTGGATGCCAAGATTGCTGTAGACCCTTTCCACGGGCAGGCGCTGCAGCCCCTCGACCCGGATGTCGGCGACCTGCATGGGCAATACGCCCGCCGCAAGTGCAGCCGGTGACATCCAGCAAAGAATCAGTGCCAGAACAAGCGTCAGATTAAATCGCAAGTTTCCCCCGGGACGTCATGCAAACTGCCGCATCAAATCGTTATAGATGGCGAGCATCATCAAACTGAAAACAAACATCATGCCCATGACCTGGGCATTGGCGAGAAAACGGTCCGACAGAGGACGTCCCCGCAGCATTTCCACCAGGCCGAACACGATCCAGCCACCGTCAAGCATGGGCACAGGCATCAGGTTGATCACACCCAGACTGACACTCAGGAAAGCCATGAAGCCAAGAAAGGCAACCACGCCGACCGCTGCTGTTTTGCCTGCCGCGTCAGCAATACTGATCGGGCCACTGAGCGTTTCCAGGGACAGTTTCCCGGTCACCAGTTTGCCCATGGCGCCGACGATCAGTGAGGTCTGGTCCCACAACCTTTCGGCTGCCGCCGGCACGGCGGAGAGGGGACCATAATGAATCTTCTTCAACCCGGCAACCGCGACGCCCACCCGGCCAATGGTCTCGCCGGCCTGTTCCACCGGCTCGGGCACCACGGTCAGGGTCAGCTCGCGAGCATCACGCCGCACCCGGGTTTCCAGCGGTCGGCCGGGGTTGTCCCGAACCAGCACCACCCAGTCACCGAAAGAGGCAATTTCCTCGCCGTTGACGGCCAGCACCAGGTCACCCTCCTGCAGGCCCGCCTGCCGGGCGGGACTGCCATCCGAGATGGCACCCACCAGCGGCGGCTGGGCAGCCGCCTTCAGTCCCAGTACCGGGAATGGATGCTGCTCCGGGTCTGCAGACCAGTCGCCGATGTCCAGCGCCAGCGTGGCAGTCTCCTGGCCACGGCCGACGGTGACCGGCACCGGCGCCTGCTCACCCAGGTGGCGCATCAACTCGGCGGGCACGTCATTCCAGTCGTCCACCTCGCGGCCCGCCACGGCGAGCACGATATCACCATGGCGGAAACCGGCCAGGTCTGCTGCGGAACCGGGCTCAGGCGCACCGGCAATGGGCCGCAGGGCCGTTTCGCCGCCCAGCAGGATGACCCAGAAAATGAACCAGGCCAGCACCAGGTTGGCCAGCGGGCCAGCGGCATAGGTAATGATGCGCTGCCATGCCGGCTTGCCGGAAAACTCGCCAGCGCGGTCTTCGTCAGGGACATCGCTGTCATGGCGATCCAGCGGCTTGACGTAACCACCCAGGGGAATGCCGGAGATGACAAAATCGGTGCCATGCCGGTCACGCCAGCTCAGCAGGCGCGGGCCAAAACCAACGGAAAAGGTCAGCACCCGAACGCCGAAAAGACGCATGGCCAGGTAGTGGCCGTATTCATGCACGGCCACCACGACAATGATTGCAGCGATAAACGCCAGCAGGGTCGTCAGCATTTACTCATCCCGCGAAGACAGGCAGGCCGCCACATACCGGCGTGCCGCCCTGTCGATATCCATGACGTCGTCAATGTTCCGGCAACGCGGCGCCAGCACACTCTCCAGTGCCCGGTTGACCAGCTCGGCAATCTCCATGAAGCCAATCCGCCCCTCCAGGAAGGCCGCCACGGCCTCCTCGTTTGCTGCATTGAGCACCGCCGTGGCGGTACCCCCCGCCTCCAGCGCCTGGCGTGCCAGTGCCAGGCACGGGAAACGCTGCACATCAGGCGCTTCAAAAGACAGCTCGCCCATGCGGGTGAAATCCAGCGCCTGGGCCCCGGAAGCAATCCGCTCCGGCCAGGCCAGGGCCACCGCGATCGGTGTCTTCATGTCCGGCGTGCCCAGTTGTGCCAACACGGAACCGTCCAGGTACTCCACCATGGAATGCACCACGCTCTGCGGATGCACCACCACGTCAATACGTTCACCGGGCAGACCGAACAGCCAACTGGCCTCGATCAGCTCCAGCCCCTTGTTCATCAGCGTCGCCGAATCCACGGAAATCTTCGGCCCCATGTCCCAGTTCGGGTGACGCACGGCCTGCGCCGCTGTCACTGCGCCAAGCTGCTCCGCCGAGAAGGTCCGGAACGGCCCGCCGGACGCGGTCAGGCACAGTTTTTTCACCCCGGCCAGCGGGTCATCGCCGCCGGGCAGGCACTGGAAAATGGCACTGTGCTCGCTGTCCACCGGCAACAGCGTGGCCTCATGCCGGGCCACCGCGTCCATGAACAACTGCCCGGTGACCACCAGGGCCTCCTTGTTCGCCAGCAGAACGCGCTTGCCGGCCTTTACCGCGGCCAGCGTCGGGCGCACACCGGCGGCGCCAACGATGGCCGCCACCGTGGTGTCTGCCTCGGCGGCCACCTGCTCGAGGCTGTCCTCGCCCGCCAGCACCTCAGTGTCTGACCCGGCGTCGCGGAGATGGTTCCGGAGCGCATCCGCCGCCACAGGGTCCGCCATGACCGCCACGGCCGGACGGTGGCGCAGGCAGATTTCAGCCAGCGGCTGCCAACGGGTGTTGGCCGTTACCGCAAACAGGCGATAGCGCTCCGGATGACGGGAAATAACATCGAGGGTTTGCTCACCGATGCTGCCGGTGGCACCCAGCAGGGCCAGCGTCTGCACTCACAGCCCCCCGGGCAGACCGGTCAGTGACAGCATGGCCACCGCCACCGGCAAGGCCGCGGTGACACTGTCGATTCGGTCGAGCATGCCGCCGTGGCCAGGCAACAGGGTACCGCTGTCCTTGATACCCACCTGGCGCTTGATCATGCTCTCGAACAGGTCGCCCAGCACCGACGCCACCACTGTCACCAGCGCCACCAGCAACAGCGGCGCAATAGCCGCCGTAACCGGCCCCTGCCAGGCCACCAGCCCGGCCACCAGCAGGGCCAGTGCGGCACCACCGACCAGGCCTTCCAGGGTCTTGCCCGGGCTCACCGAGGGGGCCAGCTTGTGCCGGCCGAATGCGCGCCCGGCGAAATAGGCGCCGGTATCCGCCGCCCAGACCCACAGCAGCACAAACAGCAGCGCCCAGAATCCATCCAGTCCCAGGGCACCCTGGTCCTGCAGGTGCACCACCGCCGCCCAGGACGGCACCAGCAGCAGGTAACCCAGCACGGCCAGCACCGGCAGGCGAAACCAGCCACCGGCCAGGCGCGGGTATGCCACCACCAGCACCAGGGCCAGCAGCCACCAGGCCGGCAACAGGGTCAGCAGCCATGCCGGGCGCAACGTTTCCGCCGCCAGCAGCAGGCCGGCCAGACTGGCCAGCCAGATGACCCGCACGGCCTTGCCCGGAGCGCGCATCATGCCGCTCCACTCCCAGCCGCCGGCCAGGAAGAACAGTGCGGCAACGCCGGCGAACGCCTGGCGCTCAAGGAAGAACATGGCCCCCAGCACAATCGGCAGCAGCACCAGGGCGGTTATTACACGCAACTTCAGCATTGGTCGGGCTCCCTTGCTGCCACTTGCTCCCCGGACCGGCCAAAGCGGCGCTGGCGACCGGCATAGTCGGCCAACGCCTGGTCCAGGCAGTGTTCATCAAAATCCGGCCACAACACGGGGCTGAACCAGAACTCGCTGTAGGCGCACTGCCACAGCATGAAATTACTGATGCGCTGCTCACCGCCGGTGCGGATCAGCAGGTCAGGCAACGGCAGGTCGGCACCAGAGACATGTTCGCCAATCAGCCGGGCATCAATGCTGTCGGCACTGCGCTCACCGGCGGCCACCTCGCCTGCCAGCTTTCTGGCGGCAGCGGCAATGTCCCACTGACCGCCATAATTGACCGCCACCTGCAGGGTCATGGCCCGGTTGCCGGCGGTGGTCTGTTGCGCCTGTGCCATGCCGGCACGCAGGTCGTCACTGAAGGCCGACAGGTCACCGATGAAGCGCAGACGGATACCATTGCCATCCAGCTCCGGAACCCGCTTGTTAAGGGCCTGCAGGAACAGTGCCATCAGGTGGCGCACTTCGTCATCGGGACGCCGCCAGTTCTCTGAACTGAAAGCAAACACCGTCAGTACCTCGACCCCGCGCTCGCCACAGGCACGGACAATCGCCTGCAGGGCATCCTCGCCGGCGCGATGCCCTTCAGCCCCGGGCAGCTGGCGCTGGCGTGCCCAGCGGTTGTTGCCATCCATGATGATGGCCACATGCCGCGGCAGAGTGCCCTCGTGGCTGTCGACGTCAGGCGCCGAGGAGTGCTGTTGCATGATCAACCCCGCAAACGGAATCGGGCTGACAACCAGCCCGATTCCATCAACCGTGAGGATGAAGCGTACTTACACGGTAAGCAGCTCTTCCTCTTTTTCCTTGAGCATCTTTTCCACCTCGCCAACCATCTGGTCGGTGAGCTGCTGGATCAGGTCTTCACCGCGGTGCTCCTCGTCCTCGGAAATTTCCTTTTCCTTGAGCAGCTCCTTCAGGTCGCTGTTGGCATCGCGGCGAATGTTGCGGATGGCCACCCGGGCACCCTCGGCCTCGCCGCGCACCACCTTCACCAGGTCCTTGCGGGTTTCCTCAGTCAGTGGCGGCATGACCAGACGAATGACACTGCCCGCCGTAGACGGATTCAGGCCCAGGTCGGAGGCGAGAATGGCTTTCTCGATATCCGGGATGAGGGTCTTGTCGAACGCCGTCACCACCAGGGTACGGCCTTCTTCCACAGAAACGTTGGCCACCTGGTTCAGCGGCGTGTCGGCGCCGTAGTAGGACACTTCCAGGCCATCCAGCAAGCCCGGGTTGGCGCGACCGGTGCGCACCTTGCGAAATGCCTTCTCCAGGGCGTCCAGGCTCTTCTTCATACGCCCTTCGGCGTCTTTCTTGATATCTTCAATCACCGTCTAGTCCTCATCAGAAACCTGATTGATCAGGCGGATTCTACCAGCGTGCCCTCGCTTGACCCCAGCATCAGGCTCAGCAGCGCACCCTTCTTGTTCATGTTGAATACCCGCAGCGGCATGTTGTGATCGCGACACAGGCAGATGGCGGTCAGGTCCATGACGCCGAGCTTGCGGTCCAGCACCTCGTCATAGGTGAGGCGGTCATACTTGACGGCAGAGGGATTCTTTACCGGATCCGAGTCGAACACGCCATCCACCTTGGTGGCCTTGAGCACCACGTCAGCGCTGATCTCGATACCGCGCAGGCAGGCCGCCGAGTCCGTGGTGAAAAACGGGTTGCCGGTGCCGGCGGAAAACACCACCACCTCACCGTTCTTCAGGTAGCGGTTGGCATTGCGGTGGTCGTAATGCTCCACCACTCCGCTCATGGGAATCGCTGACATCAGGCGTGTGCGGATATTGGAACGCTCCAGCGCATCGCGGATGGCCAGGCCGTTCATCACCGTCGCCAGCATGCCCATGTGATCCCCGGCCACCCGGTCGAGGCCGGACGCCTGCAGGGCAGCGCCGCGGAACAGGTTGCCGCCACCCACCACCATGCCCACCTGGACACCGATGCCCACCAGCTGGCCGATTTCCAGGGCAATGGCGTCCAGCACCTCCGGATCAATGCCGAAACCCTCGTTGCCGGCCAGTGCCTCACCGGACAGCTTCAGCAGGATACGCTTGTAACGGGGTGAACGGTCTTTGCTCGGTGAGGGCATGTCAGTATCTCCGCCAGTGGGTGCCATGGTCGCGTATTGTAGCGGGTAATTGCCCGCCATGTGCAGATGCCTGCACCCCGAGGCCAACAACGGGCCATGCCGGGGCTTTCAAAAAAAAGCGCCTTGCTGAAATCCTCAACAAGGCGCTTTTGGGTACGGCGGGAATCGACGTATCAGCCTTTCACGGCCGCTGCCACTTCGGCAGCAAAATCCGTCTCTTCCTTCTCGATACCTTCGCCAACCACCAGGCGAACAAACGCCTCGACCTCAGCGCCCTGGCCCTTGACCAGCTTGCCAATGGTGGTGTCCGGGTCTTTCACGAACGGCTGCTCAACAAGGCTGACTTCTTTCAGGTACTTGTTGATACGGCCGCCGAGCATCTTCTCGACGATCTCGGCAGGCTTGCCTTCCATGTCCGGCTGGGCACGGATAACGTCTTTCTCGCGGTTGAGCACGTCTTCCGGCACGTCATCGGGGCTGACAACCATGGGCGCGACAGCGGCCACATGCATGGCCACATCACGGGCCAGCTCTTCAGCACCGCCCTTGAGGCCAACCAGCACGCCGATCTTGCCGCCGTGCACATAGGCACCAATGGTGTCCGAGGCATTCAGTGACGCCGCACGGCGTACCTGGATGTTCTCACCGATTTTCTGCACCAGCGCCTGGCGGGCTTCCTCTACCGTGGCGCCGTCGTCGAGCTTGAGCTCGGCGATCCTGGCGGCATCGGCCTCACCGGCGGCGAGGGCGGCATCAGCAACCTTGTTGGCGAATGCCAGGAAGTTGTCATCACGGGCGACAAAGTCGGTTTCCGAGTTGATTTCAACCATCAGCGCCTGCTTGCCATCGTCAGAGACAGCAACGACAACAGCGCCTTCAGCCGCGGTGCGGCCTGCTTTCTTGGCGGCCTTGGCCTGACCCGACTTGCGCAGGTCATCAATGGCTCGCTCGATATCACCCTCGGCTTCGACCAGTGCTTTCTTGCACTCCATCATGCCGAGGCCAGTGCGTTCACGCAGTTCCTTGACCAGAGCAGCAGTTACAGCAGCCATGATTTTCCTCTTTCATGAATCCGGTGACTGGAACCGCCGGCAAGATGCCGGCGGCGTATAATCAGGACAGGGGCACGCGCGGTGCCCCCGAGAATCACTCCGCGGAGGACTCTTCGCTTTCCTCGACCTCGACGAAGTCGCCTTTCTCGCCGGTACCGGTGGTCGCAGCATACTGGCGACCTTCGGTGCAGGCATCGGCCACAGCCTTGACGTACAGCTGGATGGCGCGGATGGCGTCGTCGTTACCCGGGATGACGTAATCAATGCCGTCCGGGTCGGAGTTGGTATCTACGATGGCAATCACCGGGATACCCAGCTTGCGGGCTTCCTGGACAGCAATGTCTTCGTGGTCGACGTCGATCACGAACAGTGCGTCAGGCAGACCACCCATGTCCTTGATACCGCCAATGGAGCGCTCGAGCTTGTCCATTTCACGGGTACGCATCAGGGCTTCTTTCTTGGTCAGCTTCTCGAAAGTGCCGTCGTTGGCCTGGGCTTCCAGGTCACGGTAGCGCTTGATGGACTGGCGGATGGTCTTCCAGTTGGTCAGCATCCCGCCCAGCCAGCGGTTGTCAACGTAGGGCATGCCGCAGCGCTGCGCCTCTTCCTTGACGATCTTCTGGGCTGCACGCTTGGTGCCAACGAACAGAATCTTGTTGTTGCTGGATGCCAGCTTGTTGACGAACGCCAGGGCGTCGTTGAACAGCGGCAGGGTCTTTTCCAGATTCACAATGTGAATCTTGTTCCGGGCGCCAAAAATGAACGGTTTCATTTTCGGGTTCCAGAAGCGGGTCTGGTGGCCGAAGTGCACGCCGGCCTTCAGCATATCGCGCATGGTTACGCTAGCCATTTTAAAGTCTCCTTCGGGTTAGGCCTCCATGTTCCCGCATCAACCCAACCCTTCACGGGCACCCGGGGAGATGTGTCGGAACATGTGTGTGATTTCCCTGCCCGATGTCCTGTGGGTACAATGCGTGACCCGCTGGCCCGGTCAGGGCGCGCGCTTTATACCACAGACCGCGGGGCCGGACAACGCCGGATTGGTCGAGGCGGACCTGGCCCGCCGCCGGCGCGAACCACACAACCATTTGTTTTGGCAGGAGTTTTGCCCGATCCATGGATATTACCCTGAAGACCCCTGAAGAGATCGAGGCCATGCGCGTGGCCGGCCAGCTGGCCGCCGAGGTGCTCGAGATGATCGGCGAGCATGTGCGCCCGGGCATCAGCACCGAGGAGCTCGACCGCCTCTGCCACGACCACATCGTCAACCGGCAGGAGGCGATACCGGCCTGCCTGGGCTACCGGGGCTTCCCGAAATCCATCTGCACCTCGGTCAATCACGTGGTCTGCCACGGCATTCCCAACGACAAGAAGGTCCTGAAGAAGGGCGACATCGTCAATATCGACGTCACCGTCATCAAGGACGGCTGGCACGGCGACACCTCGAAGATGTACTTTGCCGGCGAGCCCAGCCCGCTGGCCAAGCGCCTGGTCCGGGTGACCCGTGAGTGCATGCTCAGGGGCATCGAACTGGTCCGCCCCGGCACACGGCTGGGCGATATCGGCCATGCCATCCAGGAGCACGCCCGGGCGGAACGCTTTTCCGTGGTGCGTGAATACTGTGGCCACGGCATTGGCAAGGTGTTCCATGAAGAACCGCAGGTGCTGCACTACGGTGAACCCGGCACCGGCCTGGTACTGGAAGAAGGCATGGTCTTTACCATCGAGCCCATGATCAACGCCGGCAAGGCCCGCACCCGCATGCTCCCGGACGGCTGGACGGCGGTCACCGCCGACCACAAGCTGTCGGCCCAATGGGAGCACACCATCGCCGTTACCCGTGACGGCTTCGACGTGCTGACCAAGCGCAAGGAAGAAACCGACCTCTGAGGTGCCTGTGACAGACGCGACGGCGCAATCCCCCGAGACCCTGCTGGCTGATCTCCAGTCCGCCAGCCAGCCGGGCCAGCTTGCCCGCGAGATTCTCGAGCAGGGCCAGCAACAGCTTGACGACGATTTCCGCAAACGCCCGATCCGCGACCTGGTCCACGAGCGGGCACTGCTGGTGGACCGTGTGCTGGTGGCTGCCTGGCAGCTGTGCGGCCTGCACGACGAGAACAACATTGCCCTGGTGGCTGTGGGTGGCTATGGCCGCCGCGAACTGCACCCCTGCTCGGATGTGGACCTGCTGGTACTGACCCGCGACAAGCCGGAAAAAGCCTGCTGCGACAAGCTGGAGCGGTTTGTCACCTTCCTCTGGGATATCGGCCTGGAAATCGGTCACAGCGTGCGCACCCTGGACGAGTGCGTCACGCTGGCCGAACAGGACATCACCATCGCTACCAATATCCAGGAATCCCGCACCCTCAGCGGCCCGGATGCCCTGCGCGAAACCCTCACCGAGCGCACCGCCCCCGACAAGATCTGGCCGTCTGATGCCTTTTTCAGCGCCAAGTGGGATGAGCAGGTGGCGCGCCACGCCAAGCACAACAACACCGAGTACAACCTCGAACCGGACCTGAAGAATGCGCCGGGCGGGCTGCGCGACCTGCAGATGGTGGGCTGGGTGGCCAAGCGGCACTTCAACGCCGACACCTTTGCCGGCCTGGTGGACGCCGGTTTCCTGACCGCTGACGAGCTGTCGATCCTGTTCAAGTGCCGTGACCACCTGTGGGAAGTGCGCTGGGCCCTGCACATGATCACCGGTCGCAACGAGAACCGGCTGCTGTTCGACTACCAGCGCCAGGTAGCCGCCCGCTTCCAGTTCGAGGATTCCAGCGCCAACCTGGCGGTGGAGCATTTCATGAAGCGCTACTACCGCGTGGTGCTGGCCATTTCCGTGCTCAATGAGATCCTGCTGCAGTACTTCGAGCAGGCGATTCTGGAGAAAGACAAGAAACAGAGCGTACAGCCACTGAACCGTCGCTTTCAGGTCCACAATGGCTATCTGGAAGTGGTCAGCGATGACACCTTCGACCGCTTCCCCTCTGCGCTGCTGGAAGCCTTTGTGCTTCTGGCGCAGAACCCGGACATCAAGGGCATTCGCGCCAGCACGGTGCGCGCCCTGATCAGCCGACGAAAGACCATCGACGACAAGTTCCGCAACGACCTGCGCAACACCAGCCTGTTCATGGAACTGCTGCGCTCACCCCATGCGCTCTACACCCAGCTGCGCCGGATGAAGCGCTACGGCATCCTGGGCCAGTACCTGCCCGAGTTCGGGCGCATCATCGGCATGATGCAGTACGACCTGTTCCACAAGTACACCGTCGATGCTCATACCCTGCTGGTGCTGCGCAACATGCGCCGCATGCGCTATGAAAGCACGCGCGACACCCTGCCGCTGGCCCATGAGGTGTTCTACCGGCTGCCCAAGCCGGAGCTGCTGTATATCGTCGGCATCTACCATGACATCGCCAAGGGCCGCGGCGGCGACCACTCGCAGCTGGGCGCCGATGACGCCATTGCCTTCTGCCAGCGTCATGGCCTTTCGGCCTGGGATACCAAACTGGTGGCCTGGCTGGTGCGCAGCCACCTGGTGATGTCGGTGACGGCGCAGCGCAAGGACATTTCCGACCCGGATGTGGTGCACGAGTTTGCCACCGAAGTGGGCGACCTGGTGCGGCTGGACTACCTCTACGCCCTCACCGTCGCCGACATCAACGGCACCGACCCGAAACTGTGGAATTCGTGGCGCGCCTCGCTGTTGCGCCAGCTGTACCGGGACACCAAGCGCGCCCTGCGGCGCGGCCTGAACAATCCGGTGGAGAAGCAGGACTGGATCGACGAGACCCGCGACGCGGCACTGCAGCTGCTGCGCCAGAACAACGTGGACGAGCAGCGCGCCCGGGAGCTGTGGTCCGGCGTCGGCGATGAATATTTCCTGCGCGAGAATGCCGCCGACATTGCCTGGCACACCGAGGCCATTCTCGACCGCAAGACGCCGGACGAGCCCATCGTGCTGATCCGCGCCAGCCACGGCGTGCAGTTCGAGGGTGGCACACAGATCTTCATTTATACGCCCGATACCATGAACCTGTTTGCCGCCACGGCGACAGCCATGGACCAGCTGGGCCTGACCATCATGGACGCGCGCATCATCACGTCCGCTGATGGCTTCTCGCTGGACACCTACATCGTGCTGGACGAGAACGGCACGCCCATTGGCGAGGACTGGCCTCGCATCGAGGCAATCCGGGCATCGCTGACCGACACCCTGCGGGACCCGGAGAACTTCCCGGAAATCCTGCAGCGGCGCATGCCGCGGCGGCACAAGCATTTCCAGGTGCCCACCGAAGTCACCATCAGCAATGATATTGCCCAGGACCGCACCATCATCGACCTGCAGACCCTGGACCGCCCCGGCCTGCTCGCCCGCGTCGGCCAGCTGTTTGCCGAATACAACATTGCCGTGCAGAACGCCCGCATCGCCACCCTCGGTGAGCGCGTCGAGGACGTCTTCTTTGTCACCGGCACGGACGGCGAACCGCTGTCTGATCCGGACCTGTGCATCCAGTTGCAGCAGGTCCTGAAACGGGAACTGGATGCCGACAACCTGAACAAGGACACCGCCCACGCATGAACCCGGACCTGGACAGGCTTCACCCGTACCCGTTCGAGAAGCTCACCGCCCTGTTCGACGGCATCAGCGCCGCGGACAAGCCGGCCATTGCGCTGTCCATCGGTGAGCCGCAGCACCCGTCCCCGGCCATCGTAAAAGACGCGCTGGCCGCACAGCTGGATGCCCTGGCGAAATACCCGACCACCGCGGGACTGCCGGCGCTGCGCGTTGCCATCAGCGACTGGCTGACACGCCGCTTCCAGCTCCAGGGCGTGGATGCCGACGCACAGGTCCTGCCGGTGAACGGCACCCGCGAGGCCCTGTTTGCCTTCACCCAGGCGGTGGTGGATCGCAGCCGCGATGGGCGCGTGCTGATGCCCAACCCGTTCTACCAGATCTACGAAGGCGCAGCCCTGCTCGCCGGCGCGCAGCCCCATTACCTGCCCTGTACGGCGGCCACCGGCCTGCAACCCGACTTCGATGCCATTGATGACCGCATCTGGGAACAGACCCAGCTGCTGTTCCTGTGCACGCCGGGCAATCCCACCGGCGCCATCCTCGATACCGCGACCATGCAGATGCTGGTCCGCAAGGCTGATGAACATGATTTCATCATTGCCTCCGATGAATGCTATTCCGAGATCTACGCCACCACCCCGCCACCCGGCCTGCTGCAGGCCTGCGCGGAAATGGGCCGGCATGACTACCGCCGCTGTGTGGTATTCCATTCCCTGTCCAAGCGCTCCAACCTGCCCGGCCTGCGCAGCGGTTTTGTCGCCGGTGATGCCGATGTGCTCCGGCAGTTCCTGCGGTACAGGACCTACCACGGCTGTGCCATGCCAGTGCATCACCAGCTGGCCAGTATTGCCGCGTGGAATGATGAACAGCACGTGGTGCAGAACCGGGCGTTGTACCAGCAGAAATTCGATGCCGTGCTCGATGTGCTGTCCGGGGTGATGGATGTGCAGCGCCCGGATGCCGGTTTCTACCTGTGGCCACAGACACCGGTGGATGACGAGACCTTCGCCCGCGAGCTGCGTCGCCAACAGAACGTTACGGTGCTGCCGGGACGCTACCTGTCGCGCGACGTGGACGGCAGCAACCCCGGCGCCGGCCGCGTGCGTATGGCGCTGGTTGCCACCCTTGAGGATTGCCTGGAAGGCGCCAGGCGCATCCATGAACTGATTACCCGCGGAGGACTGGCATGAGCGTCACCGTTTACGGCATCAAGGCCTGTGACACCATGAAAAAGGCGTTTACCTGGCTGGACCAGCAGGGCATCGACTACCATTTCCACGACTACAAGAAGGAAGGCGCCCCGGAAGCGGCATTGCGGCGCTGGATCACGGCACTGGGCTGGGACGTGGTCATCAACCGCCGCGGCACCACCTGGCGCAAGCTGCCGGAGGGGCTGCGCAACAGCATGGATGCAGAAAAAGCCGTGCAGGCGGCACTGGACAACCCGTCCCTGATCAAGCGCCCCATGCTCGAAACCGGTAAACTGGTGGAAGCCGGTTTCAAACCTGAGCGTTACGCCGACATCTTTTCGCGCTGACAAGCGCACATCATCCATCGCAACAGGAACAACGGATATCACCATGAGCGACTACTATGCACTGGCCATCGGCTGTGGCACACAGAACCGCGAGGACGAATGGCTGGAGGTCTACTTCCCCGACCCGGTGCTGAACCCGGACAGCAAACTGATCAGCGCCATTGCTGACGAAGTCGACTATGACGGTGGCAACCTGACACGGGAGCTGAGTCACCGGCAGGTGGCCCATATTGCCCGCGAATGGCGCAGCGCCGGCTTCGAACACCAGGCCTCTTACGCCGTCGCCCTGCAGGAGGCGGAACGCCCACTGGTGATTGTCATTCTGGCAAAGGACGAGGCACCAACCAGCACGCCCGAGGCCTACCTGAAGCTGCACTTGCTGTCGCATCGCCTGGTCAAGCCCCATGGCACGGATCTCAGTGGCATCTTCCCGCTGCTGCCCAACGTGGCCTGGACCAGCGAGGGCGCCGTGGACCTGAATGAACTGCCGGAACGGCAGCTGATGGCCCGCCTGGAGGGACGCATTCTCGAAGTGAATGCGGTGGACAAGTTCCCGAAGATGACCGACTACGTGGTCCCCGCCGGTGTGCGCATTGCCGACACCTCCCGGGTGCGCCTGGGTGCCTACGTGGGCGAAGGCACCACCATCATGCACGAGGGCTTCATCAACTTTAACGCCGGCACCGAAGGCCCGGGCATGATCGAAGGCCGTATTTCGGCTGGCGTGTTTGTCGGCAAGGGCTCCGATATCGGTGGCGGCGCATCCACCATGGGCACCCTCTCCGGCGGCGGCAATATTGTCATTTCCCTCGGAGAAGGCTGCCTGCTGGGTGCCAATGCCGGCACCGGCATCCCCCTGGGTGACCGCTGCACCATCGAAGCGGGCCTGTATATCACCGCCGGCACCAAGGTGGAGCTGGTGGATGCAGACCGCAACGTGGTGGAAACCGTCAAGGCACGGGACCTGGCCGGAAAGAGCGACCTGCTGTTCCGGCGCAACTCCCTCACCGGGGCCGTGCAATGCGTCACCAACAAGTCAGCCGTACAGCTGAACGAGGAGCTGCACAGCCATAACTGAGCATGGCGGAAACGCAGACAGAAAGGGGCCCGCGCGGCCCCTTTTTTGTGCCAGAATCAGACACGGACATGGGCCGATTCATATACCCCTTGGGGTATGATAAAATAACCCCATGTATGGCAGGACGCCCGACAGACTTGAGGGGGAAGACCATGGCACGATCCATTCTGCAGCTCACTGCTGCCGCCGCATTGCTGCTCGGCCAGCCGGCCCACGCCTTTGAAACCATCGACGTAACGCCAGTGTCTGTCGCCGACATGATTGTGGTGGATGGCACCCTGGAGGCCATCAACCAGGCCACCCTGACGGCGCAGACCAGCGGCCGGGTCACGGCGATCCACTACGATGTGGACGATTACGTGGTACAGGGTGCAGTGGTGCTGGAGCTGGAAAACAGCGAACAGAGCGCCCGTCGAGACCGTGCCCTGGCGGCACAGGATGAGGCCCGGGCAGCGGCCAGCGAGGCAGAAAAGAATTTTGCCCGCGTCGAGGACCTGGTTGCCTCCGGCACCCTGTCCCAGTCCGATTTCGACAAGGCCCGTGCCAACAGGGACACCGCCCGTGCACGCCTGAAGCAGGCCGAGGCGGCCCTCGCCGAAGCCGAACAGCAGCTGTCCTACACCCGGCCACAGGCGCCCTACAACGGCATCGTCACGGAGCGGTTTGTCGAGCCCGGCGAACTGGCCAACCCCGGCACCCCGTTGATCAGCGGCCTGTCCCTGGAACGCATTCGCGTCACCGCCACGGTGCCGCAACGGCATGTCGATGCCGTCCGCCAGCAGCAGGCGCTGGCAGTGGTCCTGGATGATGGCACCCGCCTGACCAGCGACCGTATCACCGTGTTCCCCTATGCCGAACAGGGTAGCCACAGTTTCCGTATCCGGGCTGAACTGGACGCCAACGTGGACGGCATCTACCCGGGCATGTTTGCCCGCGTGGAAGTGGTCACCGGCCAGCGCGATATCCTGGTGGTGCCGGAATCCGCGATTATCCGCCGGCATGAACTGACTGCCGTGTTCACCCTGGAAGGTGATACCCCCCGACTGACCCAGGTACGCCTGGGCCGGCAGCTGGCCGAGGGCGTCGAAGTGCTGTCCGGCCTGCAGGACGGTGATCGCATCGCCAGCGATGCCAACGCCGTGCTCGCCGCACTGGCGGGAGAGTGACCATGGCGCGCTTCGGCATTTCCGGCCGCATCGCGGCCCTGTTCCAGTCCTCCGAACTGACCCCGCTGCTGGCGCTCACCGGCCTGTTGCTGGGCCTGTTCGCCGTGCTGGTCACGCCCAAGGAAGAAGAACCGCAGATTGATGTCACCTTCGCCAACGTGTTCGTGCCCTACCCCGGCGCCAGCGTTGCCGAGGTGGAATCGCTGGTGGCCTCCCCGGCCGAGCAGGTGATGTCGGAGCTTGCCGGCGTGGACCATGTGTTTTCCGTGTCCCGCCCCGGCATGGCCGTCCTCACGGTGCAGTTCGAGGTGGGTGTCCCGCGCCGTGATGCCATCATCGACCTGTACAACCAGGTGTTCTCCAACCAGGACTGGCTGCCGGCCGATCTCGGCGCCCTGCCGCCACTGGTGAAGCCCATGGGCATTGATGACGTGCCTATCGTCAGCCTCACCCTGTGGCCGGAAGACCCGGTGGCCAGTGCCCGCGACCTGGGCGACCTGGCCCATACCCTGGAGACCGAACTCAAACGCGTGCCCGGCACCCGCGATATCTACACCCTCGGCAAGCCCGAAGACGTGGTGCGGGTGACGCTGGATCCGGCCGCCCTCAATGCCTATGGCCTGGACATCAGCCGCCTGGCCGCCGCCATCCGCTCCGCCAACCTGGCCCTGCCGGCCAGCGGCATCGTCAGCCAGGGCCAGTCCGTGGACGTGCAGCCCGGGGGTTTCCTGTCCACAGCCGATGATATCCGTACCCTGGTGGTGGGCGCCCAGGGCGGCGCTCCGGTTTACCTGGACGACGTCGCTGACATCCAGCGCCTGCCCGACCAGCCGGTGCGTGCGGCCCGCATGGGCTTCGGCCCGGCCCACCCGCGCGCTGGCGAGGCAGCCCGCACGGCAGTGACACTGGCGATTGCCAAGCAGCCGGGCGAAAACGCGGTGGACATTGCCGAGCGCATTTCCGCCAAGGTGGACAGCCTGCGCAACACCCTGATTCCGCCGGACATCAACGTGTCCATCACCCGCGATTACGGCCGCACCGCCGCCGACAAGGCCAGCAAGCTGATCAACAAGCTGCTGTTTGCCACCGCTGCCGTGATTTTCCTGGTGCTGTTTGCCCTTGGCTGGCGCGAGGCCATTATCGTCGGCGTGGCCATCCTGGTGACCCTGGCGGTGACGCTGTTCGCCTCCTGGGCGTGGGGATTCACCCTCAACCGGGTGTCCCTGTTTGCGCTGATATTTTCCATCGGCATCCTCGTCGATGACGCCATCGTGGTGGTGGAAAATATTCACCGCCACCGCGCCATGGGTGATGACAGCCTGCGCGACATCATTCCCCGGGCCGTGGACGAAGTCGGTGGCCCCACCATCCTGGCCACCCTCACCGTGATTGCCGCCCTGATGCCGATGGCGTTCGTGTCCGGCCTGATGGGTCCGTACATGAGCCCGATCCCGATCAACGCCAGCACCGGCATGCTGATTTCCCTGGTGGTGGCGTTCGTGGTCACGCCCTGGCTGGCACTGCATTTTCTTGGCCGCCACCACGGCGAGCACCAGGAAGAAGGCCAGGACGCACTGGGGCGCATGATGCGCCGCATCAACGGGCCGTTCCTGGATGCCGGCCGCGGCTCGCGCCGCCGCGGCCTGCTCTACCTGGGCGTAACCCTGCTGATCCTGGTGGCCATGGCGTTGCCGGTGGCACAGCTGGTGGTACTGAAGATGCTGCCATTCGACAACAAGTCGGAGATACAGGTACTGGTGGACCTGCCCGAAGATGCACCGCTGGAAAAAACACTGGCGGCGCTGGATGCCCTGGCCACCCACGTGGAAACCGTGGCCGAAGTGCACGACTACCAGAGTTATGCCGGCACCTCGGCGCCGATCAACTTCAATGGCCTGGTGCGGCAATACTACCTGCGCGAGGAACCCTGGCAGGGCGACATCCAGGTGAACCTGGTGGACAAGCACGAACGCGCACGCCAGAGCCACGCCATCGCCCGCGACCTGCGCGCGCCCCTGCAACAACTGGGTGAGCGCTTCGATGCCACCGTCAGCATCGTCGAGGTACCACCGGGCCCGCCGGTGATGGCTCCCATCGTCGCCGAGGTGTATGGCCCGGACCCGGCCAGCCGCGCTGCCACCGTGGCACGCGTACGCCAGGCCTTCGAACAGACCGCCGACGTGGTGGACATTGATGACACCCGAACCAGTGCCGCACCGCGCTGGCAGCTGACCGTCAACCGCGACCGTGCCGCGCGCCTGGGCGTGGACCATACCCGTATTGTGCAGACGCTGGGCGCGGCCCTGGGCGGGCTGGATGCCAGCTACCTGCATGAGCCCGGCAGTCGTTACCCGGTGCCCATCCGCCTGCGCCTGGCCGAAGCAGACCGGGCGCAACTGGACCGGGTGCTGGCCATTGCCCTGCCCACCGCCGGCGGCCAGTCCGTGGCCCTGGCCGATGTGGTCAACGTCCATGAAGGAGTGATCGAGCAGCCGCGTTACCACAAGGACCTGCTGCCAGTGGCCTTTGTCACCGGTGACATGGCCGGCACCATCGACAGCCCGCTGTATGCCATGTTTGCCATCCGGGCGGCACTGCAGGAACAGGATGCACCGCTGCAGCAGCACTACATCGACCAGCCCTGGCTGGCCAATACCCCGGCCATCAAGTGGGACGGCGAGTGGCAGGTCACGTACGAAACCTTCCGTGACATGGGCATTGCCTATGCGGTGGGCATGCTGCTGATCTACCTGCTGGTGGTGGCGCAGTTCAAGAGCTACGTCACGCCCCTGATCATCATGGCACCCATCCCCCTGACCGTGATCGGGGTGATGCCCGGACACGCCCTGCTGGGCGCCCAGTTCACCGCCACCAGCATGATCGGCATGATCGCCCTGGCGGGGATCATCGTGCGCAATTCCATCCTGCTGGTGGATTTCATCAACCAGCAACGGGCCCAGGGTGTGCCGTTTGCCGAGGCAGTGGTGAATTCCAGTGCAGTGCGTGCCAAGCCGATCCTGCTCACGGCACTGGCCGCCATGCTCGGGGCACTGTTCATTCTTGATGACCCGATCTTCAACGGCCTGGCCATCGCACTGATCTTCGGCATCCTGGTGTCATCGGTGCTGACCCTGGTGGTGATCCCGCTGCTGTATTACACCGTCATGGGGTTCCTGGAGGCACGCGGCAACTAGCGTGCCGATGACGGCACTGGCTACGGCGCGTGCGGCAGCGGCAACGCCGCTGCCGGTCTCACCCCGCCTTTGCCTGTGCTTCTGCTACAATGCGCGCTTTCTGGTTTCGAGAGCACCGGCATGACTGCATCACCCACCCTGGAGTACACCCTGGAACTGATCCGCCGCCGTTCGGTGACGCCGGATGACGCCGGGTGCCAGGCATGGATGGCAGAAAAACTGTCGGCACTGGGCTTCACCATCGAGCACCTGCGCTTTGGCGAGGTCGACAACCTCTGGGCCCGCCGAGGCACGGACGGGCCGCTGTTCGTGTTTGCTGGCCATACCGATGTGGTGCCCTGCGGTGGCGCCGGGAAATGGCAGTCCGACCCGTTCCAGCCGGAGATCCGTGACGGCCAGCTGTATGGTCGTGGCGCAGCGGACATGAAAGGCTCCCTGGCCGCCATGCTGGTGGCGGTGGAAGCATTTGTGGGCGCCCACCCCGAGCACACGGGCAGCATCGCCTTCCTGATCACCTCGGACGAGGAAGGGCCTGCAGCCGATGGCACGGTGCGGGTGGTGGAAACCCTGCAGGCACGCGACGAGCGTATCGACTACTGCCTGGTGGGCGAGCCGTCTTCCACCGCGCAGGTGGGCGACGTGATCAAGAACGGTCGCCGCGGCTCCCTCGGCGCCGTGCTCACCGTCAAGGGCGTGCAGGGCCATGTGGCCTATCCGCACCTGGCCGACAATCCGGTCCACCGGGTGGCCCCGGCACTGGCGGAGCTGGCAGCGGAAACCTGGGACAACGGCAATGACTTTTTCCCCGCCACCAGTTTCCAGGTCTCCAACATCAACGCCGGCACCGGTGCCACCAATGTCATTCCCGGCACCTGCGAGGTGGTGTTCAACTTCCGCTTTTCCACCGAAGTCACCGAGGCAGACCTGCGCCAGCGCACCCATGCCATTCTTGACCGGCATGGCCTGGACTATGACCTGGACTGGCACCTGTCCGGCCAGCCGTTCCTCACCGGCGAAGGCGCCCTGGTGGATGCCACCGTGGCCGCCATTCGCAGTGTCACCGGCCGCGACACCGAACTGTCCACGGCCGGCGGTACCAGCGATGGCCGTTTCATCGCCCCCACTGGCGCACAGGTGGTGGAGCTGGGCCCGGTGAATGCCACCATCCACAAGGTGGACGAGCATACCGATGTGGCCGGCCTGGATACCCTGGCTGCCATCTACCAGCAGGTGCTTGCCAACCTGCTGGCCTGAAACATCAATTCCTCGCGCAGCCGGTTGCTGGTCAAGCGACAGCGGGTGTGTTTCCATTCTGGCCAATGGCCTGATACTGGAGACAGCCCCATGAATGCCCCAGCACACCCGGACGCGCGTATGGTCGGTGACATCAACCCGGCCACCGGCGAGCGCTTTTTCGAGATCCCGGAAACGGACCTGGCACAGATGCCGGCGATCATGGAAAAAGCCCGCGCTGCTCAGAAGGCATGGGCAGACAAGTCCTTCCACGAGCGCGCCTCACACATCTACCTGATGCGCCGCTACATCGTCGACCATGCCGAGGAAATCGCCGGCATCGTCAGCCAGAGCAACGGCAAGACACTCACCGATGCGCTGGCCACCGAGGTGCTGCCCTGCGCGCTGGCGTGCAACTGGTATGCAAAGAATGCCGAGAAGCACCTGAAGCCGCGCATGCGCCGGGGTGGCCACCTGCTGTTCTTCAACAAGCGCACCATGATGCTGCGCCTGCCCCTGGGGGTAGTGGGCATCATCAGCCCCTGGAACTACCCGCTGTCGATCCCGTTTGGTGAAATTGTCATGGGCCTGATGGCCGGCAACGCCGTTCTTCTCAAGGTGGCCGCAGCCACGCCGGCGGTGGGCCGTGCGATCGAAAACATCATTGCCGCCGGCCAACTGCCCGACGGCCTGTTTACCCATATCGTCGGGTCCGGCAGCAAGGTGGCCGGCGCCTTTTTCGACAACCGCATCGACAAGCTGTTTTTCACCGGCTCAGTACCGGCCGGCAAGACGCTGATGGCCCAGGCGGCGGAAACACTGACGCCGGTGTCGCTGGAACTGGGCGGCAACGATGCCATGCTGGTACTGAAAGACGCCGATCTGGAACGGGCAGCCAACGGTGCCGCCTGGGGCGGCTACCAGAATGCCGGCCAGTCCTGCGGCGGTGTCGAGCGCATCTATGTGGAAGCACCGGTGTACGACCAGTTCGTGACCCTGCTGGCGAGCAAGACCCGGGCCCTGCGCCACGGGGTCGGGTGCCGCGATCACAGCGTCGATATTGGCAGCCTGACCACAGAAGGCCAGTTGCGCACGGTGCAGCAGCACCTGGAAGATGCCCTCGCCAAGGGCGCCCGTATCGAGGCGCAATCACAGCCGGTGGGCGACCAGAACGGCCTGTTTCACCCCGCCACCCTGCTGACCAACCTCAGTGACGACATGCTCACCGTCTGTGACGAGACCTTCGGCCCGCTGCTGGCAGTGCAGAAAGTGGCCGACCTGGACGAAGGCATCCGCCGCGCCAATGCCTCCAACCTTGCCCTGACCTCGTCGGTGTGGACCCGCAACACGCGCCTTGGCAAGGAGGTGGCAGCACGCCTGGAAGCCGGCGTCACCACCATCAACGACCATCTCTACACCCATGGCCTGTCAGAGACCCCCTGGGGTGGCTGGAAGGAGTCCGGCATTGGTCGCACCCATGGCCCGGAAGGCCTGGAGGAAATGACCCACGCCAAGGTGGTCAACTGGGACATGCTGCCGGCCAAGCGCAATCTCTGGTGGTACCCGTTCGACGACACCACCTGGCAGGGGCTGCTCAATGCCCTGCGCTTCGCCTTTCCTTCCAACCTGGGACAGTGGCTGTCCGCCTCCATGAAACTGACACCGTTCCTGGTCCGGAAGATGTTCACGGGCTGGAAAACTGACGACTGATACCGACACCGGAAACTTGACCGGCGTCAAAGGCCTCCCGCTGGCACCATGGCAAGGTGAAGCCAGTCAACGGGAGGCTTTTTCATGTATACAGATGACGTGGTGATTGCCGGGCTGCTCGCGGTTCTGGGTACCGCAGCGGTTGCCGCCGGCTTCTTCCTCTACATATGGCTCGACAGCGCCGATCACCCGGGCGATGAGCACCCGGATGAGCGGCAGGAACGGCAGGACTGATCAGCCGCCGAAGCCGGGGAAACCACCCGGCATGGCTGGCATCTTCGGCATTTTCTGTACCTGCGTGCCGGCCGGAAGCGCAAATACGTCGTCCGCCAGGTCGTCGGTGCTGAGCGACTGCATCACCATGTTGTCGGCCTGGCGCAGCATGCCTGTGGGTGCGCTCTGGTCCAGGGCTGACAACACCCGGTCCGGACTGATGGCTGCGCCACCCATGAGCTGCGCTGTGGCGGCGGAGAACTCCAGCCACGCCCGCGACACCTGTTCCACGTCATCATGGTCGGTGAGTACCATGTCATGGGTACGGCCGGCACTGTCCGTGACCGTGTAGACCTCACCCTGGTAGCCCGCCACGGTCTCCGTCTTGCCGGTGGCGCTGAACGACGCCTCACCGGCTTCCTGCTCTGCCCCCTTGCCGGACGGCATGCCGAAGCCTTTCATCATGCCGCTCATCTGGTTCAGGTCCATGGCCATCCAGCCACCGCCCTGGCGCATCACGGACCAGACCTTGCCATCCGCCAGCAACAGGAAGTTATCCGCGGAAACCTGCATGCGGATATGGTCGCTGTCACGGTAACTGATACGGATCTCATCACCGCCCTTGACGGTGTAGGTGGCGGCGACATCGGCCCAGGCCGAGGTCGCAAGAAACAGGGCAATAAGTGGGAAAAAACGCATGAGGCCTCCTTGTCTTACGATGCTTGTCTGGCGTTATCCCCCAAGGGGGGACAACGGGCTGATACTAGCACACAGCGGCGGCGCGTCAGCCGTCCAGTTTCCGCACCGTGTAGTTGAGCAGGCCGGTGCCCAGGTGCCAGGAAAGCTCGTCGCGGGCCTGGATCTGCTCACGCAAGCCAGCACTGCTGGCAACGGTGCGCCGGAACACGATAACCGCGTTGTGACAGTCGCGCGTGGCAAACCGGTAGCGCTGCTTCCAGCCGCGCATGCTGCGTCGGCCGGTGATGCGACTGTTGCGGTACTCGGCCCAGTCGCCAAAGTTCATCACCAGCATGCCGTCATCTGCGACCAGCCGTGACAGTTTGCCCAGCCAGCGACCGCTGGCTGGCACCGCCCGGGACACCGTGCGGTCATGGGGGGCGAAGAGATCCTCGATCACCAGGTCGAACGGCGGGCCGTCATAGGCCTCGACAAAATCCACCGCGTCGGCACAGTGACACTGCACGCCGTCGCGGGCGACACCGAAATGATCGCGGGCCACGGCCAGGTGCAGCGGGTCCTTTTCCACCGCGATGATCACCTCCGGTGATGCCAGCGCCTTGAGTGGCGGCACCAGGCTGCCACCACCGAGCCCCAGTACCAGCACCCGGCGGTAGCGCGTCGGGTCATCAAACAGCACCGGCAGCCACAGCAGGTCCCAGACACTGCCGGTAACCAGTCGCGACGGGTTGTACTCGGAATGCTGGATGCCGTTGGCATACAGGCGCAGGGTGCTGCCATGACTGCGCACCTCATAGGCGACGCCGTCCCGGGATTCGTGCCAGATCAGCGCCATGGGCTATCCACTCTGGCCACGACGGCTGCGCTACTGTGCCGCAAGGCCAACCTGCACCCCACTGACCGGTGCCTGGTCGCGCAGGGCTTCTGACTGCAGGAACAGGCGGCCACTGTCGACGCCGCCCTCCTGCACCAGCCAGGCCTTGGCGGCCTGGCTACGCTGCGCCGCCAAGGCCTGCAGCCGGTCACCGGCCATGTTGTCTGCGCCGCGCTGCACCAGCGCCTTGAAGGCGGCACGGGCCACCTCACGCTCGTAGGCATCGCGGGCTTCGCCGTCGGCATCGTCGGCGATCTGTGCAAGCGCATAAGCGTCCTCACCAGTCAGTTCCCGGTAGGCGTTACGCACCTTGCGACGGAAGTTCCAGCTGTCCACGGCTGTATCGAGACTGTCCCAATCATCGCCCCACAGGGCCGCGACCTGGTCCTGACGTGCCAGCGCTTCACTGTCCTCGCGGGTCCATGTGCCGGCCAGCTGCATCTGCAGTGTCGGCCGTTCCGCCAGCACCTTGACCAGCGCATTCAGGCGACTGCGTCCCTGGTCAGACAGGGTCGCGGCCCCGGCGGGGAAGGGCACCATGTCCAGGTCATCGCCACCCGCCATGGCCGCCAGCATGGAAAACGGCGACGTCGCCGCCTTGACCAGGATATTGCCCAGCGCCTTGAGAATAATGCCGCGCACGCTGACGCTGGGATCAGACAGGTCGCCCGATGCTTTCACCGGCAACTGGATCAGGCCGTCGCGGTTGCGCAGGACTGCCAGCCCCAGCTTCACCGGCGCCTTGATGGCCTCCTCACTCTCCACTTTTTCCCCGAGGTAGAAGTTCTGGGCGCGCAGCTCGGTACGGGAATCCAGCAGCATGCCCTCAAGGGTCATGCGCATGCTCAATCCCAGCTGGCCGCTGGTGACCTCGTGCCCCACATACAGCCCGGTGTAGGGGGTAAGGCTGGTCATTTCATAATTTTCCAGGGAGATATCAAGATCGCCGTAGGGCGCTTCGGTGGCCAGCTTCAGCGCACCGTCGACGCGCAACGGCGCATAGCGGTCCACAGACGCGCTGAGCGACAACTGCGACGGCGACTGGCTGCGGGTATCCACAGATCGCAGACGACCATTGAGTTCATACAGGCCAAAAGAAAAGTCCGGGCTCATGGACAAATCCTGCATGGCCAGTGAGCTGTCCTTGAGGCGCACATCGCCAAGGCGGATGCGCCACTGCGGTGTCTCTCCCACCGTTACCGGTGCAGCCACAGGAATCACCACCCGGTCAGCCACGTGACGCCCCTGTTCGTCGATCACCGTCTCGATATCCAGGCCGGTGACATCGGTGCGGCGCACCGCCAGCTCCCGTGCTGCCACATCGACACTGATGTCGGCCAGGTCGAATGCCTGCAGCTTCAGCAGTGGCGCCCCGTCCAGTTCCAGCACGCTGATCTCGCGCCCGGATACCTGGCCACCGCCCGTTACCTGGATGTTGCCCTGTTCATCCTTCACCGTGGCGCTGATCTCGGCGGACACCTGGCCACCGGCAAGATCAAGCCGGGCCTGCTCCCGCAACCAGGGCTCCAGCGGCAGCAGGCCGACATCCGAGGCCGTCAACGTCAAGTCCACCCGCAGAGGCTGCAACTGGCCAGCACCGCTGTAGACCAGCGCGCCCTGGTCAGCAATGGTGGCATCACCCTCATAGGTAAACTCACCCTCGCGCCCCCAGAGCAGATTTTCCATGACCAGGTTGATGGGGGTAATCAACACCTCGGCAGGCTCACGCAGATTGTCTTCGCGGAATGTCACCCTGCCCTGCTGCAAATCCATGCGCGCCAGCGCTACCTGCCAGGCCGAGGCGACAGGCTGCGACGGCGTGTCCGTCGGCGCCGTACCTGCGTCCGCCGGGCCAGGTTCGCTGGTCTGTTCCTGCAACGTATCCTGCGCCTCTTCCTGTGCACCAGCCGCGCTGTCAGCGACGGTGTCTGCTTCCCCGGTGTCTGCTTCCCCGGTGTCTGCTTCCACAGTGCCGGCATCTGCCGGTGGGTCGAACAGCCCCGCCAGATCAATCCCCGCCGACGTCTGGCGCGCCATCAGGGCAGGCTCGCGCAGGGTCAGGCTGTCGATGGCAAGCGCCTGTTCCGTGGAGTTCAGGGCCACGCCCTGGATGGTCAACTCGGGCAGTGCCAGGGTGTCCTGCTCCAGTCCCGGCTGGCGCACCCGGAAGTCACGCAGGCGCACACTGCCATCAGCCAGCGTCACCAGAACCTCTTCACCACTGAGGTCCACAGAATAATTGGTGGCGATATCCAGCTGCCCCTCGGGAATGTCAAAGCGCAGCTTTTCCCGGTAGAAGTCGGCGAACGGCGGCAACTCGAGGCCTGCCATTTCCAGACGCCCGTTGAGGATCAGTGGCTCCACCGACATGGAGCCACTCCACTCGAAACGCCCACCCTCGGGACTGGTGATGGCCAGTGAATAGTTGTTGCCATCAGCACCGTCACTGCGGGTGGAGAAATCCAGGATCTCGAAGTTCAGGTCATCCATGACCAGTTCCTGGGGCTCACCCCGGGTCATGTCACGGAAACGGAAATCGCCTGCGGATAACACCAGTTCGCTGATGGAAAATGCCGGTATGCCGGCGCCCTCATCCGTCTGCGGTGCTTCGCCTGAATCGGCCAGCGCACGGGCGACAATGTCATCGAAATTGAAATCGCGCGGGCCGGTCTGGGATATGTTGATGCGTGGGCGGTCCAGCTCCAGCACATCGAAATGCCAGCTCAGCCGAAACAGGGAAGACAGCTCGAAATCCGTATACAGCCGGTCGAAGGCCACGAACTCGGTGCCGTCGGCATCACGCAGGGCAAAGTTTTCCAGGGTGAGGGTAAGCCCCAGCGGGTTGAACACCACGCGCTCGAGGTCCACGTCACGACCACTGGCGTCAGACAGGCCGGACTGGATGGAGGAACGCAGCAACGGCGATAGCGCGAAATAGCCGACCAGGCCGTAAACCACATACAGTAGCAACACAATGATGCCGATCTTGTGTGAACGTGGCCGCTGACGCCAACTGTCTACAAAGCCCATGGTGGATTCCCCGTGCTGTCCCTACCCATTGAATTCCCTGTTGGGCTGCACTGATTGCAGCACATACCCGATGGCACCGAGGCTGTCGAAAACCTGCGAATGCACCACCCCGGTACCCTGTGGCTGGCACTGTGCCCGTGAAGACAGGGCAATCCAGTCTGTCGTCGGGTCGCGGCTCAGGGTGAGCACAATGTCTGCATTAATGGTGCCAACACCAGCCCCGTAATTCAGCTGGCCAGTGCCATTGCCCAGGTCAGACAGCATACAGGCCTGCTCCAGTGGGGTGACAGCCTGTTGATCGACAATCTGCGCGGGCCAGTGCAGCCAGGCCGTGGATTGACCGCGCTCATCCCAGGGTGTCACCGGACGCACCTGCACGTGGGTATGAAAACCGCTGGGGATGGCCAGACCCTTGTCATCCAGCATCTGCTGGATGCTGAACGGGGCAATGCCTTCGGGACCGGCCGGTGGTGGTTCCGGCACCGGCGCATGGTCAGGCAGCTGCACCGGCTGCTTCTTCTGCCACAGACCCTCACCGCGCGCCACCAGCTTGTCGCCGGCGTACAGGGACAGGGCCACCATCTTCATGCGCCGGCCCTCGCGCACCGGTTCCAGCACCATGGCCAGCGGTGCCCGTGGCACCGGCCGCAGCATGGTCAGGGACAGGCGCGACAGCTGAAAGCCATCCGTGCCGGGCCATCGGGCCAGGTGATAACCGAACAGCGCTGCCACCGGCCCGCCATGCAGGAGGTCCGGGTGCCAGGGGCTGCGCGCGTACTCGGTGGGCTCGAACAGGTCACCGCGTTGATGGTAGAGGCAGGGCATACAGGTCTCTCCGGCAAATACGGCCGGCATTGTAGCGGTTGTGATGGCAACGCGCCCGTACCAGAATAGGCGCCACCATGAATCAGAGGGTCAATCCATGAGCAGCGACAACTACCTGCTTAACCTGTGGGAAAAAGTCGGCAAGATGCCGGCCGGGAAAAAAATCTTTTCCATGTTCTTTGCGCGCAAGGCGCCCTACTTCGGCACCATCAGTCCGCTGGTGAAGGAAATCCGGCCCAACTACGCGGAAGTGTTCTTCAAAAAACGCAATGCCGTGCACAACCATATCCAGACTGTGCATGTGATCGCCATCTGCAACGCCCTTGAGATGGCCATGGGCGCCCTGGCCGAGGCCACTATTCCGAAACACCTGCGCTGGATCCCTCGCGGCATGGACGTGAAGTACACCGCCAAGGCGAGCAGCGACATTACCGCTGTGGCGGAAACCAGCCCGGAAGACTGGAAGCCGGGCGACCTGCCGGTGCGGGTCAAGGCCATGCGCGAGGACGGCACCGTAGTCGTGGAAGGCACCATCATGTTGTACGTGTCCGAGAAGCCGCAGAAGTAACCACCCGGCCCTCACCCGTCTTCCACGGGACGAGGGGCTTGAATGTGCGTACCCGACCTCTACCCGCTGGAACGGAGCGTCCCCTCTCCCTGTGGGAGAGGGCCAGGGTGAGGGCTTTGACCCTGGCAGTGTTAACCGGCCGGGCCAGAGAAACGCAAAAGGGGCCCGCAGGCCCCTTTCCCCATACAGGCTGTCGAATCAGTATTCGATGTAGCGCGCTTTCAGGTTGACGCCGGAGTAACCCCAGAAACCGGCCTTGACCAGAATCTCGTAGGTCCCCTCGCCCCACAGGGTGCAGGTTTCGTTATTGCCCCAGCCACGATCACGGCAGTCATAGTTCCATACTGATACCCCGCCGTTGCGGCGCACATACAGATCCGCCGATCCGCTACCACCACGGGTGGTGATCTCCACCTTGCCCACCGGACCTGCCGGCACCGTCACGGTGAACCTGTCTTCACCGTAAATGGACTCACCAATCGTTTCATCCAGCACCGTCAGCCAGGTGCCGGAGGCATCCTTGATCAACTTTGCATCTTCGCCATTCAGCAGTGCATTCAGGCGCGCACCGCCGGGGTAGAAGTCGGCACTGAAACTGCCGGTGAGCATATCCCCTGCCCACGCCACGCCGAAATCACGCAAGGCAAGGATGTTCTGCTCGCGGGGGAAGCCGCAGGCAATCTTGGCAACGATATCGCTGTTGATGCCCTCCGAGTCCACATGGGTGGAGCGGTCCGTCAGCTTGATGCCCACGTACTGGCGCGGCAAACCGCGCAGGTCTCCCTGGGTATCATTGAAGGTATTGCACAGCGAGCCGTTGGCCGTCACGGCACGCACCGGGATGCCGGTGGGCGCCAGTGCATCCATGGCGCGGCCGAAAGGCCCGAATGCGTTAACCGGATCAAACAGCACCAGCCCGGCGATCCGTGCCCCGTTGCCGCTATTGACCATGCGCTCGGCAACCAGGCTCACATGCAAGCCGCCTGCCGAATGACCGGACAGCACCAGGTTACCCGCCGGGAACACCCGCCCATCCGGTGATACCGGCGGATTGTTCGCCAACACATCCGCTACGCGATTGGCGAGATCAGCGTTACCACCCGACATGGGCGCGTTGATGCTCAGCACCATCATGCCCTGGTTCATCATCGCCACCGCCAGGTCCCGGTAGTTGCCACCGCCCCGGGTAAAACCGTGCTGCAGGTAGACCGCGCCCACCGCAGTGCCGTTGGGCAGGTACCAGTCGCCGTTGTAGACATCGCCGTTGAAGGAAACGCTATCGTTGATGACCACGCCCTTGTCGTTCTGCAGCACCACCACACCGGCCTGGGCCAGGCTGGCGCTGAACAGGCACAGGGCCACACATATTCTGCTGATTATTTTCATGTCCCGAGCTCTCCGTTTGTTATTCTTCCCTGCCAGGCCACCAGCACGGCTGGCCTGCAGCAGAACCGACCGGTTCCACTGCCAGCATGTTAGGCTGACCAATTGGTCACACTTGACGCACGGAGACACGGATCGTTGACACAACCGCACCCGGCAATGCGGATAACTTATTGGCACTTAAGGATTTTTTCTGATGGCCCTGCCTTCCACGCTGTACACGTTCCGCATCGACCTGGCCGACCAGGATCGCGGCCACTACGACCAGCTCAAGCTGAAGCTGCCGTGCCATCCCTCGGAAACGGTGGAGCGGCTGGTGGTGCGGGCACTGGCCTGGTGCCTGTTCGACAGCCCGGATCTCAAGGCCGGCCCGGACCTGTCCGATCACAGTGAGTCACCGCTGTACGAACAGGATGCCAGTGGCGAGATCCGCCACCGCATCGAGCTGGGCGAGCCTGACCCGCAACGGATCAAGCGCGCCAGTAACCGCGGCACGGCGGTGACCGTGATCACCTACACGCCCAGCGCCGCCACCTGGTGGAAGAAACAGGAAAACGCCATGCGCGCGTTTGCCGGCGTGGAGGTACTTGCCATGCCCGCCGATGCGGTCAGCGCGCTGGCAGCGGAGCTGCCCCGACAGGTGCACTGGCAGGTAATGGTCAGTGAGCGCACCCTGTTTGTCAGTGACGAAACGGGCGACAGCACCGAGATCCAGGTGACAGGCTTGCAGGAACGGCGTTAAACCGGTGCCAGTTCAGCCTGCCTTGAAAAGTCGTTAAATCGCAATGGTGTATTTTTCTCAAGATAACTCCTGGTATCGCCAATCGACGAAAAACCACCGTCGAAAACAGGCGCACCATCAACATCTATGCGCAGCCACACACGGTCTGCTTCTATTTTTATCTCCGCAATATAGCGTCGAATCTTTCCGCCATCTTCTCTGTCCAGAATTGTGGAGAGCGCCACCGAGGGCAATTTGCCCTCACTATCAAACAGCGCAACTACAGTTCTTAGCTCGGCCAGCAATTCTGCCAATCGCACGCCGCGCTCTGCACTAACGGAATCACGAAAAGTCAGGACTTTTCCGGAACGCACCTCAATATGCCGGCTCTCCGTCTTCAACAAATGGTAAATCACAAGATTGCTGAAAAGCGCCCGGACACGATCGGGCTCGTTTGAACTCAATACATACCGATCTGCAAATTCAGCGTCATCGCATTCAACAACCGGCGCCCTCTCCTCCAAGGTCCGGTCAAGGACTCCTCGGGGTCTAAGCATAAATTCGGGAACCGAAGAACTGAGATCATGAGCCAGAATGGTGGAGTGCTTTCCGTACTTCGAATACCAGACAACAGATGAGCGCCAGAACACGCCGATACGAGGCTCGGACTCTACAGACAGATAGAACCGGTGACTTCTACCCACCCAGTCGATTCGACGCAGGCTTTCAAAGCAGCCCTGACAAAGCCATTTACGGAAGATCTCTTCGGGAACCTTGACCATACCTTCCCTTATGAAGACTTCCTGCCGATCCCGATAGGTGGCATACATATAACAAAGGGTGATAACGATTATCATCAACCCAAAGATGGTATCCCAATCCAAACCCCTGCTCCTGGCGACCTGTTGCCCGGCTACCAGTCTACCCCAGGAGAGCGCTAGCCGGAGGACCGACTGTTTTCTCCCGGCCACCAAATAATCGTAGCGCTTCCGCCTCCGGTTGCCCTACATTTGCGTCTCCGGGGCCATGGTCATGGCCCCCGCGCACACGCACGAGAGCGCCATGACGCACGTCATTCTTGTTGTTGAGGACCGCAAGGACTGGTCCGCCTATTACCCGTCACAGAACCTGATGACCGCTCGGGAGTATCTCGACGGGGCGCCATCGCCAGCCAGCGGCCGCGTGCAGGTGATCAACCTGTGCCGCAACTACCGCTACCTCGGGCCCGGCTATTACTGTTCCCTGCTCGCCGAGGCGCGTGGCCACAAGGTGATCCCCAGCGTACGCACGGTGAATGACCTGTCGCGCAAGGCGCTCTACCGCCTGCAGCTGGAGGCCTTTGACGGCGACCTGGACAAGGTGATGCGCAAGCATCACAAGGACAGCGAGCGCCTGACGCTCAATCTCTATTTTGGCCAGACCGAAATTACCGGCCTCGCCGAACTGGCCCGGCAGATCTTTGACCAGTTGCCCTGCCCGGTGCTGCAGGTCACGCTGCGACGGCGCGAACACTGGAGCATTGAATCGGTCAAGGCCATCGGCATCAACAACCTCAAGGACTCCGAGGAAGACCGTTTTGCCGCGGCGCTGGAGGCGTTCAATACCCGTATCTGGCGCAAGCCCGGACGGCGACGCAAATACCGCTACGATCTCGCCATGCTGGTGAATCCGGAAGAAGCGCTGCCGCCCTCCAACGGGCGCGCCCTGAAAAAATTTATTCGCGCCGGCAAGGACCTGGGCATCAATGTGGAGCTGGTGGGCCGCGAGGACTACACGCGCCTGGCGGAATACGATGCACTGTTCATTCGCGAAACCACCGCACTGGATCATCACACCTACCAGTTCGCCCGCAAGGCGGAACAGGAAGGCATGGTGGTCATGGATGATCCGGCGTCCATCCTGCGCTGCACCAACAAGATCTACTTTGCCGAGCTGATGCAGGCACACAAGGTACCGACACCGGGCACGCGTTTCCTGTACCGCGACAGTGAGCCGGACCTGGATGCCTTGATAGACGCGCTGGGTCTGCCCATCGTGCTGAAAATTCCCGACGGGTCTTTCTCACGCGGGATCAGCAAGGCGGAAACCCGCGAGGCATTGCACAGGGAACTGGCCGGCTATTTCAAGCAGAGTGCCGTGGTGCTGGCGCAGGAATACCTGTACACGGACTTCGACTGGCGTATCGGCATTCTCAACAACCGCCCCCTGTTTGCCTGCCAATACATGATGAGCAAGGGGCACTGGCAGATCTATCACCATCAGGAAGGCGGCAAGACCGACAGCGGTGACTTCGCCACGCTGCCGATCCAGCAGGTGCCCTCACGCGTGCTGCGCACGGCCATGAAAGCGGCGCGCCCCATGGGTGATGGCCTGTATGGCGTCGACCTTAAACAGAGCGGTGAACGCCTCGCCGTGGTGGAGGTCAATGACAACCCCAACATTGATGCTGGCATCGAGGATCGCTGGCTCGGCGATGACCTCTACCGCCAGGTGATGCTGGAATTCCTGCGCCGCATGGAAGCACGACGGCTTGGCCTCGCGCTATGATGGCGGGCATGGATACCGACCTGTTTGCCGACAGTTATGCGGGCGCGCGCCAGCGCTTCCTCAGCGCCGCCAGCCGCGCCAGTGCGTCACTGCCGGCCATTGTGCAGGACACCTTTCCCTGTCCGGCCACCGGACCGGACGGCGATTCCCTGTTCACTGACATTGCCTGGCTGGGTCCACACACCGCTGACAAAGTACTGGTGCTGCAGTCCGCCACCCATGGCGTGGAAGGCTATGCCGGCAGCGCCATCCAGTGCCAGTGGCTGCAGAACCTGACCACCTTGCCAGCGGATACGGCGGTGCTGCTCGTCCATGCCCTCAATCCCTGGGGCATGGCGTGGCACCGGCGCTGCGACCAGGACGGCATCGACCTGAACCGCAACTTCATCGATTTCAGCCAGCCCCTGCCCAGCAACCCCGGCTATAAACAGCTGCGGGATGTACTGTTCGACAGCGATGCTGACACGCGCCGCGCCCATCTGGAGGACTACCTCGCGTCACACGGCCGTGAGGCTCTGGAAGTGGCTCTCAGCGGCGGCCAGTACCTCGATCCACACGGGCCGTTCTTTGGCGGCTCACAGCCGGCCCATGCCAATAGCCTGGTACATGACTGGATCGACCGCTTTGCCCTGTCCCGCAAGCAACTGGCCGTGATCGACCTGCATACCGGCCTGGGTCCGTTCGGCGAGGGCGAAATCATCTGTGATCACGCGCCAGGCTCAGCCGGCGTCATCACCGCGCGGCGCTGGTACGGCGACGAGGTGGCGCTGCCCCTTGAAGGGACCTCCAGCTCGGTGCCGAAACTGGGCCTGATTGATTTCGCCTGGCACGCCATCATGGCCAACAACAGCTGCTTCGTGACGCTGGAATTCGGCACCTTCGCCACCGATGCATTGTTTGAGGTGCTGCTTGAGGACCACCGGCAATGGGCATCCGGCCAGCGTGACGCTGCCTGCGTGGCCGCCATGCGCCATCACTTCTGCCCGGATGACCGTCACTGGCGCGACCAGGTCCTGCGCCGCGGCGCAGACGTCATAGCCCGTGCACTGGACGGCCTGGCCGAATCATGAACACACCGGCCGCCCCGTTCCAGTTGCGCCCCTCCCGGCCGGACGACCTGGAGGCCCTGGATGCCCTGGAACAACGATGCTTCACCATCGACAGACTCAGCCGGCGAAGCCTGCGGCGCTGGCTGGCCAGCGACCATGCGGCACTGATTGTTGCCGAACGCGACAGACAACTGATCGGCTATGTGCTGGTCATCCTGCAGCGCGGCACGCGGCTGGCGCGGCTGTATTCCATCGCCGTTGACCAGGCCAGCCGCGGCACAGGGCTGGGGCTTGCGCTGTTAGAGGCGGCTGAAGACGCTGCCCTTGATGCCGGGCGCGTGGACATGCGCCTGGAAGTGCGGCCAGACAATGCAGCGGCCATCCGCCTGTACGAGCAGCAGGGATACCGCCGTTTCGGTGCGTACGACGACTACTACGAAGACCACTCGCCGGCGCTGCGCTACCAGAAACGTATCCGCCAGTTCGACCCCAGCCACTGGCAGCACGCCATGCCCTGGTACCGGCAGACGACGGAATTCACCTGCGGCCCTGCCAGCCTGATGATGGCGCTGCGTGCGCTGGACAGTGACTATCGCTTCAACCGCGAGGAAGAACTGCGCCTCTGGCGCGAGGCCACCACCATCTACATGACCTCGGGCCATGGCGGCTGCCATCCGCTGGGCCTGGCGCTGGCAGCGGTCCGGCGCGGATTTTCTGCCGAAGTGTGGATCAGTCACCAGCAGCCGCTTTTCGTCGACAGTGTTCGCAATGACGAAAAACGGGCGGTGATCGAAACCGTGCACCGTGACTTTACCCGGGCCGCACATGAGGCAAACATCCCTGTCCATTACCGGGAGGTCAGCCAGCATGACCTGGACACCGCCCTGAAGAGCGGCGGGATACCGGTGGTGTTGATATCCACCTGGCAAATGGACCGCAAGCGCGCCCCCCACTGGGTCGTGGTTTCAGCCATTGATGATCAGTTCATCTACTTGCATGACCCGGACCCGGACGCCGAGTTCCAGACCGAACTGGACTGCCAGTACCTGCCTATTGCCCGCGCCGATTTCGAACGCATGGCGCGCTTCGGGAAGGACCGGCTGCGAACCGTTCTGATCATCCGCGCACGCAGTCAACCCTGACGCACAGCGCCTTCGACCCCGAGATCACCGAAGTCACCGCCCGTTGCGCCGCTCATACTGATGACGCAATGCCGGTCTACGCAGAATGGACCAGGTTCCTCATCATTGCCGTCAAACGGCCGTACAACGGCGCAAAATGTGTGCCCGGGTGGCCGTAATTGCATGGCCGATTGCCCTATAGTCGGAGCGTCAATGCACACTTTCATTGCAGGTCTGGCCATGATGACACCAATAAAAAACACCCTCGCCACCCTCCCTCGTTTCCTGCTGCTGACCGCCATCGCGGTGCTGCTGGCAGGCTGTGATTTTGAAGTCAGCCCCACAGACGGTGGCTATGTGTTCTCCGATATCCAGTCGCCGGTGGGCATCAGCCAGTGCCGTCGTACCTCCGGAGCCTGTGTGGTCCGTGACTACGAAGACAATGGCAGCCTGTTCGCAGAGGTGGATGTTCGCCTCACCGCCATCGCCGACCCGGGGTACCGCTTCTCCCACTGGCAAGGCTGTGACAGCAGCGAACGGCTGCACTGCAAGATACACCTGGACGGCGATATCTATATCAGGGCTCACTTCGAGCCAATCCAGCCCGCGGCAGCCAGCGGCAATAACCAGAGCCTGCGTTTTGTTGCCCTGGGCGACTTCGGCACCGGGGGTGATGGCCAGAGGGCAGTGGCGGATGCCATCCACAGCGAATGCGAAAAGCGCGGTGGCTGCGATTTTGCCATCGGCCTGGGCGATAACATCTATTCGGACGCCGCGCCGAAAGATGTAGACGACGCCCTTTTTGCCAGCCGCTTCGAAGCACCGTTCAGCGCCATCGACTTCCCCTTCTACCTGACCCTTGGCAACCACGACAACGACTGGTTGATTGATGGTCTTGGCAGCTTTAATGCCGCCGGCGAAATTCAGGTGAATTACAGCAACAACAGCGACAAGTGGGTCATGCCAGACCGCTACTATATGCACGAGCAACCACAGCAGGCGAACCAACCACTGGCATCCTTTTTTGCCCTGGATTCGAATCCCCTGATGGCGCCCCTTGAAATCGTGCCAGAGTACTGGATGCTCAAGCACAAGATCGAGATGGGCGACTGGATCGACCAGGCCATCGCATCAGCACGCGGCACCTGGAAGATTGCCTACGCGCATCACCCGTACATCTCCAATGGCATCCACGGCAATGCCGGCAACTACGAAGGACTGCCCCCGGTCTGGCCGCTGCTGTCACCGTCCGGGGAAATCTACCGCAAATGGCTGGAAAAGCATGTCTGCGGCAAGGTCGACGTCTTTTTTGCCGGGCACGACCATGAAGTACAGCTGCTGCGCTCCGTGCCCGAGTGTGGCAACACCCTGCTGGTGGTATCCGGCGCCGCCGCCAAAACGCGGGAGTTTGCCGACGCCAGCCGCAACCCGACCTGGTACCAGAAAGACAACACCCTTGGGTTTGTGATTGGCGAAATCAGCGGTGACAGCCTGACCATGACCCCTTTCCAGGTACAGTTGCCCACGGTGCCGGGCGCACCGCCAACGGTATCCACCCCGCCTGCGGGCCAGATACCGGTCTTCCAGCGCCGGCAGCTTGACTGACGTCGAGCAACGCAAGCACAACCGCGACCGCCAATCTGGCGCGGTCGCGGACCAGTCGTAGTTACTGCATGCACCTGGCATCGGGGTAGAGACACAGCCGCTGCCATGCCATCATCGTTATCATCTGATAACTACCGCTGCGCAACATGCTTATTATTCCCGTACAGGACCGTGTGGAATGGCGTCGCCCGCCCCTGCTGGTCCTTGCCCTTGTTCTGCTGAACAGTGTCATCTTCTTTGCCTGCAGTCAGCACGACGATGACATCCATACCGCACTGGAAAGACAGCCCATCAGTGAGCTGGCCCGGTACGAGCACGCGCTTGCCCGTGAGCATCTTATCGACACCAGTGACATGCCGGTGTATGAGATCGAACAGATGGGTGCAGAGGCCGCCTTCCACCAGGTCATGTATGACCGCAGTTTTGACCAACGGGTTGTTGCCTACTGGGCAAACCATCCGGTGGATGAAAACTGGCGTGCCTTGCGCGAGGCATTTGTGGAGCAGCGTGACCAGCTCACCTGGCTGGACTGGGGCTTCATACCGGCGCAGCCGGAACTGGCGGATGCACTGGCCAGCATGTTCCTGCATGGCGACATCTTCCACCTGTTCGGTAACATGCTCTTCCTCCTGCTGTTCGGCCTTCCGCTGGAGCATCACTGGGGCAGTCGCCGCCTGCTGCTCATCTATATGCTTGCCGGTTTCGCGGCCACGGGACTGCACTGGGCTGTGGACCCCGCCAGCAACATTCCGGGCATTGGTGCCTCCGGCGCCATTGCCGGGCTGATGGGATGCTACGCCGCTACCTATGGCCTGCGGCGCATCGAATTCTTTGCCACCGTCGGTTTCTGGTTTGGCAGTTTCCGCGCACCGGCGTTGATGATGTTCCCGGTATGGCTCGGCTATGAGCTGGTCCAGAATCTTCTCAGCGACAGCAACGTGAATTACATGGCCCATGCAGGTGGCCTGCTCGGCGGCCTGGCGGTTACTTTTATCCTCAGGCACGGCTGGGCGCCGGACGAGGTGGCCGAGACGGTCGCCGTCCAGGATGAGGACAGTGGTCCGGCCCATGCAGACATCCACCGGCTAATGGAAGAACTGCGCTTCCGTGACGCCCATGCCCTGGCCAGCCAGCGCCTGAGGACGAGGCCGGATGATCTGTCGTTGTGGCTACTGCGGCTGGATAACGCGGCACGACTTGGCAGCGACGCGCTTGACCAGTGTCTCAAGGATGCGCTGGCATTACTGAAAACACCGCCGTTCCCTGACCAGCTGGTGTCCGAGGTGATCAGCGAACACGGCCGTCTGGGTGGCAACCGCCAAAAGCTGCCGCCACCGTTCAGGTTACTGGAGGCGGAGTGGCTGGCCCGCCAGCAGAAACACCAGGCGGCCCTGGCGCTGGCAACCGATCTCGCGAGTCGCTGGCAGCACCCCAGACTGGCGCGCCTGGTGTCACAATTGTCAGGCCAGTGAATGGCCGCGCTGCTTCAATGCAGCATCCAGCTCGCGGCCGGGTTCACTGTTCAACGCTGAGGCAAAATTCTGGCTGACATATTTATACAGCTTGTGCGTATTTTCGGGCTTGCCCAGCCCCTCCAGGTATACCCGTGCAAGCACCAGGTAAGCCTCACCCAGAGATGGATAGCGCGGGTGACTCTGGTGCATGTTTACCAGCATTCGCTTGGCATCTTTCCAGCGACTCTGGCGGGCCAGCTCGGCACCCAGCAGGTGACGTAGATCGCCCGCTTCCGGAACATAGCCGGGCAACCGGTCACCCACTTCCCGCCAGGCTGCCACGGCTTCGATAGGCCGTGACTGGGCAAACAGCAAACGCATGTAATCCGCCGCCACCCGCTGCAACTTCTTGTCGCTGCCCCTCAGCAGCGTCAGGCGAAAAAGGCGTTTGTTCAGCTCAAGGTCCGCGATGTTGCTGGTGAGCGCCCGTTCCACCACACCGAAGGCATCCTCATAACGTCCTTCCTGAATGTACACATGCGAGCTGCCCAGCGCCTGGGCAAGAACCAGTCTGTCGGGCGGCAAAGAGCGCCCGCGACGTCCGGGCACATGAATGCCGAACTGCTGGCGATGCTGGTACAACAGGTAGCCCATCATCGCCGAGGCGACAAAAGAGGAATAACCACCCAGCAGCGCCACCGAAAAAGCCACTGCGCTGCGGCTGACCTGGCCATCGCCCGAGACCAGCAGGGCAATTTCCGGCGCCGATGTCACCGCCGTGTACGCCAGCCACATGAGAATGTAGGACAGCCCCGCAATGCGCATCATCTTCAGCAGCAGCAGCGGATTGATCGCTGACAGGAATGACTCCGTCATCGCCAGCACCATGATGGCAGCGGGCAAGGCCAGCATTCCGAAAACCAGCACCGCCCAGCCCAGCGGCTCAGACGCCAGCATCACCAGGAACCCGGCACCGGTCAAAACGACAAACACCCCCACCAGCCTGATCACCAGTCCTTCGGTATCCTGCAGGGCATCGTTCACCGAAGGCGGTTGCCAGTTGTCATGCGCCACGGCCCGGATGATCGACAGGGAATAGCGCATCACCACCAGGTTCATGAACAGGCCGAGCAGGCCACCCATCAAGCCACCCCAGGTGGCGATCAGACCATGGACCAGCAGCAAAGCCACAAGCAGTCCGTTGAAAGGGTAGGCAAAGAACTGGTTGGAGATGCGCCAGAATGGCTTGTCATCTTCACCCTCATCCCAGAACTTCAGGCTCTTGCTGCACATCAGGCAACGCGGCTGACCGGCGCTGAAATTGTCGTCACCGCCCGGCACGCAGGTGGCACAAAACAGCGTATGGCAACCTGGACAGAACCAGCTGGCCGGCTGACGTGAATGGTACTTGCAAGCAGTCATGGCAACATCCTTGTGCGCCGTAAAGGTGAACCTGGTGTCAGTGTGAAAGTGGCTGGCTGAAAAATCCAGTGTTCGCCCGCACCGGGCGCCAATCAGAGTGCGCCGGCAAAGCGTCTGACCACATCACCCGCTGACGCCACCGCATCTATGTTGCCGATACCCTTGCCGGCCTGCCAGAACTGGGCGTAACCCGGATTCAGTGCCACCTTCTTGTAGCGCTGCGTGGAGCGCAACAACAACAGCATGCGCGTCAGCTTCTTGGTCTTGCGGTTCTTCAGCAGCCGGCTGGTGATGGGCCCGGCGCGCAGGCCGAGCTTCTCGATATCCGGTGTGCGGATCACGGAAGAGAACGTCCCTGCCAGCTTGTTGGTCCAGACAATGTCGTCTTCACCGTGATCGACAATGGCCTGCTTGTAGTCGTCCGGCACCTGGCACTCCTGCGTGGCGAGAAAGCGTGTACCCAGCTGGGCTCCGGCATACCCGGCATCGAGCATGCGCCGGAAATCGTTTTCGTCACCGACACCACCGGCACACACCAGCGGCACATCAAAAGACGCCAGCTCATTCAGCATCTGCTCGGGCGAAAGCTGGCCGGTCTGGCCGCCAGCTCGGTTGTTGACACAGTTGAGGCCATCCACACCCGCGTCTACTGCCTTGCGTGCAAAGGCGGGCGTTGTCACGTCGTGATAGACCACGATGCCATGTTCCCTCGCCGCCTTGACCACCGGCCCGGGATTGCCCAACGAGGTAAGGAAGAACTTGACCCCTTCCTCGATGGCGATGTTCATCCATTGCCGATTGCGCTCCTCATATACCTTTACCCCGTCCATGAGGGTAAAGTTGACGCCAAACGGTTTGTCCGTGAGCGACTTGATCAGGCGCAGGCCCTCACGGAAATCATGCTGGTAGATATGGGTCAGGGAGATCGGCTGCACCACGCCCATGCCACCGGCGTCCGACACCGCCGCCACCAGTTCAGGATTGGAGCCTGGGTACATGGGCCCACAGATTACCGGCACATCAATGCCCAGTTGCTGTTTCAGCTGTTCGGTCTTTGTTGTCATGGCCATCTCTCTTCTCGCTGTTGCCCTGCCCGAAGGGCCTGGTCAAAGGCCTGCCACGAATGCACCCACCGCCGCGGCACAGGCCTGCAGATTATCCTCATGGCTGAGACCCGACGCCTTGCGCGGCTTGAGGTCATGGTTGCCATCTTCCATCCAGGCGACGTGCACCTGCGGTGGCAGCGTCATGGCTTCCACCTCGGCACGGGTGCCAAAACTGTCCCGTTCACCCTGGCAGATCAGCACCGGCGCCTGGATATCGGCAAAATGCGCAATACGCAGTTTCTCCGGCTTGCCCGGCGGGTGAAAGGGATACCCCAGGCAGGCCACGCCCGCCACCGGGTGATCCACTGCCAGCATGGACGCCATCCGTCCGCCCATGGATTTGCCCCCTACCAGCACCGGCACATCGTCAGGCAGGCCCGCCAGCTGGCCGGCAAATGCCGCCAGCAGCGCCGGGGCCCGGTCAGGCGGGCGCTTGCGCCCATCCTCGCGCCGCTTTTGCATGTACGGGAACTCGAAACGCCGCACAGCGATGCCCTGCCCGGCCAGCAAGTCACTGATAGCGTTCATGAAATCGCTATCCATGGGCGCACCGGCACCGTGCGCCAGCAACAGTCGCGCCCGGCATTCACCCGCCGGCCGGGTATCGATCACACCATGCATGCTGTCATCCTGTCAGGGTGGAATTGAGCCATAAAACCCGTTTCAGGCCGACATTGTCACATCGGCCGGGTTAGGCTCATCCAAAGGCTTCAACCAGTGAACAGGCAGCTTACAACCGGAGGCGCCATGATCAAGCTCTATACCGCTGCAACCCCGAATGGCTGGAAAGCGTCGGTCACCCTGGAAGAAATGGGCCTGCCCTACGAGGTACATGCCCTGGACCTGATGAAGGGCGACCAGAAGACCGCCGAATTTCTTGCCATCAATCCCAACGGCCGTATCCCCGCCATCGTCGACACCGACGAAGACAATTTCGCCGTATTCGAATCCGGGGCCGTGATGATCTACCTGGCGGAAAAGACCGGCCAGCTCATGCCCACCGACATGAAAGGCCGTTCCAGGGTGCTGCAGTGGCTGATGTTCCAGATGGGCGGCGTCGGCCCGATGATGGGCCAGGCCAATGTCTTCTTCCGCTACATGCCGGAGAAGATCCAGCCGGCCATCGACCGCTACCAGAACGAATCCAAACGGCTGCTGACGGTGCTCGACGGCCAACTGGCAGAGAACGAGTTTCTCGCCGGCGACTATTCCATTGCCGATATCGCCAACTGGTGCTGGGCGCGCACCCATGCCTGGTCGGGCGTGGACATCACTGACCTGCCACACCTGAACCGCTGGCTGGAGCAGATTGGCAAGCGCGACGCCGTCGCCCGGGGCGTCAAGGTGCCCGGCGACCTGAACCCGGCCCAGGTGGTGGAGGCCGCGAAAAAGATGGTGCAGCGCTAACGGCGCTGCCTCAGTGGGCTTTGCCGGGCTGTATCAACACGAAAGGCGCCACCACCACGGCCCACATTTGCGGGTTGGTCTGGCTCCAGACCCCGGCCTCCTGCTCGCTGACTGGCGCCACGCGGCGGTCAGCCATCCACGCCTGGACCGCGGCAGAATCGTCGCTGGCAAACGCCATCGCCACCGCCACCAGGTCCAGTTCGCTGTCCACGCGGATGGCCTGGCCGCGGGCGAAAAAGGGCTGCAGTGCCTGCCACTCGATCTGCGCCGTCTCGCGGTTGAGTTTCTGAAAAAGCGAATCCTTGTCCTGCATCAATTCCTCCGGGGCAACGGCGCGCCATTATCCCTGCTAGTGGCGGGCGTTGCACGCATGTGCCCGCAAGCCCCGCAGCCAACCAGGAGGGTTCCCCATGCGTACACCCATTGAGCACTTGTTCGGCAGCCTGAAAGACATGGGCGACGAACAGGCACTGGAGGAAATGATCTTCGAGCGCTATGCCGCCGAGGCCACCTTCGAGGACCCGTTGCAACAGGCCCGTGGGCGCAAGGCCATCCTCAAGATGTACCAGGATATGGCGCGCGTGTTTCCGGACATGAGTGCCACCCTCAAGCGCCAGGCCTGCGATGGTGACAGCCACGTCGCAGAATGGGAGATGACTTTCCGTTCCCGTCTGTGGCCCAAGGCCATCACCATCAGCGGGGTTACCTGGCTGACCCTGGACAGCCAGCAGCGCATTGTCGCCCATGTGGATTACTGGGACCTGTGGCAGTTCCTGCGCCGCGCCCTGCCCATACCCGCCGCCCTGCTCGAGCGTCTGCCCGAGCCCCTGCGCCACCTGATTGAATGATGGCGCGCCCTGCGGCCATGCCCGGGCACCGGACGGTGCAGGGGTGACGAACGCGCGGCCGGAACGCTGGAAAGCGGGAAAAGCGGGAAAAGCAAGAAAGTGACGGAACGCTGAAAAAGGAAACGCCCGCATGATGCGGGCGTTTCTCCAGGCCGAACTGAACTTCCGTGTTCGATTGCGTCCCTGCACAGTCAGAATAGCAAACCCGCCAGCGCAGGATGCCAGCCATCCGACCCTTCTTGCGTAAGCCTTTTCTTACATCCTAGCCGGTAAAGCGGATCTCGCAGGAGGCCTCCGGCACCGGCTCGCCCTTGCGGGTAAACACACGGAACAGGCAGCCTTCCGGGTCGATCTCGATGCGGGCAAAAGCGTCTCGGCTGTACACATCAGTCAGCGGTGTCAGCCGGTAACGCCCGGCACGGCCGTGACTGCGCAACGGGCCATCCGCATCCACAGTGAGGGCATGCCAGCGGAAGGCAAACAGGGACGCCGGCCAGAACAGGCCGGAACAGACCAGGTTGTGTACCGCCAGGTTACGGCCGGCAGCACTGCGCATCTGCAGGCGTGTCGCCAGTGCCGCATGCACATCACCGCTGAGCACCAGTACCCGGTGCAGGTTCTCGCGCCGGATGAACTCGAGGATGCGCGTGCGCTGGGCCAGGAAGCCTTCCCAGGCGTCATCACCGCGAAAGAAACGGCGCTGGTCGGGGAACATCACCACCGGCGACACCAGGCACTTTACCCGGTCGCGGCCATCCAGCAGCCACTGGTACAGGGCCTGCTCCTGCTGGGCCGACAGCATCAATCGTTGTCCGGCAGTGCTGGCCAGCTGGCGCTCGGTGCGCACATCCATGACAAAAAAGTCGGCACAGCCGCGGCTGAAGGTATACCAGAGGTGATCGGGGTCACGTCCCAGGTAACGGCCGCTGGCATCCAGGGGCACGGCGGGGGAATGGCTGGCCTGGTAGACCTGGTAGGCCTTGAGCGCCGCCGGGTACTTGCCCACCCAGTCTGCCGCCCGCGCCTGCGCTGGCCAGTTGTTCTCGATCTCATGGTCGTCGAGGATCATGTAGTTGGCGCCATCCGCCAGCAACCGGGTGAGCCACGGCTGGGCAAAGGAATGCCGGTACAGGGCCATGAATGATTCGTGGTCATGCAGGTCGAGCAGCGCATTCATCGGGTCGGCATAGACCTGGTCGCCGACAAACAGGTTGAAGTCCACCGGCCCGTCACTGGCAGACAGCGCCAGCATGGAGCGGAACGCCTTGTCAGCCCTGTCATCCAGGTTTTCCATGTCAGCGGCAAAAAAACGGTAGCAACAGGAACCCATGTGGAAACGGATGGGCGCTGCATCATCGGCCGGTGCAGTACGGAACTGGCCGCTGCTGATCTCACGCCACTGCAATGAACGTGAGCCCGGATCACCCGGCAGGCAGCCGGCCTGGTATTCGTAGTGGGTGCCGGCATCCAGGTCGGGCAGGATGACCACGCCGGAGAAATCAAAATTGCGGTTCAGGCGAAACCGCAGCGGCGCGGACCATTGCCCCGCACCCTGTCGCCGCCAGCGAATGACGCCGGCATCCGGTTTCAGTTCTGCGGGCCAGAGTAACGGCTCCCCGCGCCCGAATATGCGTGCACTGTGACGGTCCACATGACCGACCACCGGGCCAACGCTGAATGGCTTTACCTGCATGAGCAACACTCCCTGTCACGACTTCCGCAGCGACGCCTGCGACGCCCGGCCGCGGCTGTCTGGAGGACTACCGGCATGTTCCCCATGCCGCCTTCACGGCTACCGTTATGCGTGATCAGGCCGCAAATGTACAGACGGCGAACGTCACCGGCAGTATGGCGCGATGCCCGGCACTGACCGCAAAGATCGCCTTCACGCCCGGGCTGGCCATCCATGCCATTGCACCGGCGCGCACAACCGCCGCAGAATGAAGCCAACTACAAGTATAAAAAGGAGCGAGGCGACTCGCGCTCAGGGACATGACACATGCCATGCGCCGGCTGACAGGAGTTCTCGGGGCTGTGCTGCTGTTACTGCAGGCACAAGGCAACGCTGCGCCTGCTGTTCCAGCCGGCCTGGACGGCCTGGCCACCAGTGAACTGCTTTACCTGTGCCAGCCGGCGTCGCAGGCTCCGTCCCTGCGCTCGTTCAGCAGCCAGCTCCCCCAGCAGGGCTGGCAGCCGGTCAGGGGCATTTTCAATCGCGGCTTCACTGCAGATGTGTGCTGGTTCCGGCTGTCCCTTGAAAACCATGGCATGCAGGATCATGAGCTGGTGCTGTCCGTGGGCTACGCCCTGCTGGAGGACGTGCGCATGCTGGCCCTCGATCCGGAATCCGGCGACGGCATTGTCCAGCGCCTGGGCACGGCCATTCCCTTCGAGCAGTGGCCCATTGCCTCGCACACGCCGGCATTCCTGCTGTCCATGCCGGCAGGCAGCCAGCGCGACCTTGTCTGGCGGGTGAGAGGCCCGCACAGCATGCAGTTCCCGCTGCGCCTGAGCACGCCAGAAGCATTCCGCCAGCAGCAGGAAACCAGCCTGCTGATTCATGCGCTGTTCTTTGGCGCCATGCTGGTCATGATTCTCTATAACCTGTTCCTGTACTTCAGCATCCGCGAACACGCCTACCTTCTCTATGTGGGCTGGTCGCTGGTCATCAGCTCGTTCCAGTTCCTCCTGCACGGTTTTGCCCAGCGTTTCCTCTGGCCCGGCAGTGACTGGCTGGCGGTATACGCCATTGATCTGCTGCTGCCACTGGTGGTGCTGTTTGCATCCCTGTTCACACGCGAGTTCCTCCAGCTGGCGTGGCGCTCCGCCATTGATGACAAGGTCCTCAAGGGCTTCAACGTGACTGGCCTGGCGCTGCTGGCCATGACCCCGTTCATCAGCCGTTACTACCTGATTCCTCTCAGTGCCCTCGCCATCGCCTTGATGACCATGACCATTCTCGGCATCTGTATCCGGCGTATCCGGGCCAACGACCAGGATGCCAAGTTCTTTACCCTGGCCTGGGTCTGCTTTCTGGTCGGGGCAACCACCATGGCACTGAACAAGTATGGCGTGCTGCCGCGCAACCTGGTCACCGAGAATCTTGTCCAGGTGGGGACATTCCTGGAAGTCACGCTGCTGTCCCTGGCCCTGGCGGAACGCATCAATCGCCTCAAGGAAGCGCATTCGCGCTCTCTCACCGAACGCACGCGGGCGGAAATGGAAGCCTACAAGGCGTCGGCACTGAGCGAGGCAAAGAGCGAGTTCCTGGCCACCATGAGCCATGAAATCCGCACCCCCATGAACGGCGTGCTGGGCATGGCAGATCTGCTCAAGCGCACCCGGCTGGCACCACAGCAGGCGCAATATGTGGATACCATCCACCAGTCCACCCAAAGCCTGCTGACGGTGATCAACGACATTCTCGACTATTCTCGTATCGAAGCCGGCAAGCTGCAGATCGAAAGCGTGGAGGTGGACCTGGAAGCCATTGTTGATGACTGTATTGCGCTGTTCTCGGCGCAGGCCAGGGACAAGCGCCTGCCCCTGATCACCTTCATTGATACCACTGTGCCGGCGCGGGTGAGGCTGGACCCGGTGCGTTTCAAGCAGATCATCACCAACCTGCTCAGCAATGCGTTCAAGTTCACGGATACCGGCGAGGTCACGCTATCGATCTCGTTCCGCCGCGGCAGCATCGACGGCCAGGGCGACCTGCTGGTGGAAGTGACGGACACTGGTGTCGGCCTCAACCAGGCCCAGCAGTCGAACCTGTTCCGTGCCTTTTCCCAGGGGCCGGAGCGCAGCGCCCATCGCTATGGCGGGTCTGGCCTGGGCCTTACCATCTGCAAGAAACTGTCTGAACTGATGGGCGGGGAAATCGGCATGGAAAGTACGCCCGGCCACGGTGCCACGTTCTGGTTTTCGGTGCCGGTCACGGTACGCCAGCTGCAGGCACGGGTGCCCGGCCTGCAGGGGCGCAAGGTGCGTATCGCCGCGCACCCCCCGAACCAGGTACTGGCGCTGTGCCAGCTCTGCAACCGCTGGGGCATGGACGCCCGGCCACTGGCCGAAGATGCGGATACGGAACTGCTTGTGCTGGATGCGGACCATGGCCAGACGTTGTCCAGCACCGATGCGCCCCTGTTGCAGCTGGCGCCCCTGTCACACACCGTGCCTGTACCCGACCGTGAGGCCGCCGCCGTGGTAGATACCCCGGTGCGCCCACCCGCGTTCAGGCGGCAGGTCATGGAAGCGCTCAACCTGGTGGAGGACAGCGCGCCCAGCGCCCCCGAACCGGCCATTGAAACCATGGACTGGGCCGGCGTCAGTGTCACCGTGGCTGAGGACAATCCGGTCAACCAGCTGGTCATACGCAGTATTCTCGAGACCCTGGGCATACAGGCGCAGGTCTACGCCAACGGCCGGCTGTTGCGGGAAGCCCTGGCGGCCACCCGCAAATGGCCGGACGTGGTGTTCATGGACTGCGAAATGCCCGAGGAAGATGGCTACCAGGCCACCAGCGGCATCCGCGCCCTGGACGGCGGTGCCACCCTGTGGATCATCGGCCTGTCCGCCCATGCTGCCAGCGATTATGAACTGCGCGCCCGCAATGCCGGCATGGACGACTACCTGACCAAACCGGTCACCCGCGACCAGGTGCTGGCGTCGCTGGAGCGCTGGCGCAAGAACCATTCGTCCGGTAATTCAGCCACCCCACCCAACGCGACCCCGTCACAGCCACAGTGAGACTGTCATCACACTTTCAGGTGATATAGCATCATAATGCTATCGCATTAGTACCTGTGGGCAGGCATTGCGCCCACCACCTGCAAAAGGAAAGGAGGGCCCATGGACGAGGGCCGCACGACGCCGGGGTTCGGCTTTTTCCCGGTACTGCTGTTGACGCTGCTGCTGAGCCTGCTGGGCGGATGCAGTGATGACCGCCAGGGTGGCAATGACCTGGAGCTGGCGACGTTCTGTCCACAGCCGGGTGAATCGCTGCCAGACGCGGCACGGGTCCTGGGCCAGGGTTCTCTTGGCTGGACGCCGGTAAAGAGCGAGCGCCTGTCCCTGTCGCCCGCCGACCAGCAGTGCTGGGTGCGTGTCACCATTCCGGCGCCGCGCAGCGCCAGTCCACCAACGCGCTTGCTGGTCATCGACAACCCCCGAATTGCGTTGATCCGCTTCTACGCCTCTGGCTCCCCGGGCGGGGCCCCCAACACGGATATCCGTCATTACCGCGCCGGTGCCGACCTGGCCCATGACAGCCGGCCCGTGGTCGGGCCCTTCCCGGCATTCCCGATACCGGAAACCGGTGCAGACAGCAGCACCGCCTACCTGGCGCTTTCGGCGCCGGGCAAGCTGCAATTCCAGGCCCGGGTTCTCAGCCGAAGCGCCTACCAGCATCTGGCCCTTGTCACCACGGCCACCCAGTCCGCCATCAGTGGTGCGCTGTTTCTGCTGGCTGTGTGGCTGCTGGTGCTGTACGCCGCCCACCGTGACAACCTCATGTTTTACCTGGGGCTGTGCCTGGCGCTGTCGTCACTGGCATTTTTCAACCTCAATGGCCTTGGCCACATGCTGCTGTGGCCCGACTCGCCCACCGCCAACCAGTACCTCTATCCGATACTGACGCCGTTGCTGACCATGCTCACCGCCATGGCCGGGCGTGATTTCCTGGCCCGCAACGGCGTCAGCGAGACGCCGGCACTCACCGTCACAATCCGCACGGCATTCGTGTTGCTGCTGGCCACGCCTTTCCTGCCACGCTACCCGTTGCTGGTGACCGACCTGGCGGTGCTGATGGCCACCCTCGCAGCGCTGGCCGGATACTGCCGCGCCGACAGCACCACCTCCCGGCTGCGTGGCCTTGGCATCGCCAGCCTGGTGCTGATGCTGTCACTGGCACTCAGCTACGCCGCCTTCCTCGGTGTACTTCCCTACCACCCCCTGTGGCAGAACCAGTTGCAGCTGGTGGCGCTGGTGATCGCGGTGCTGATGGCACTGATTGTGATCGTTCCGCAGCGACGCCAGGCTGATGCTGTCGAGGCACTGTCCCACCCGGGCGCGCGAGCCGAGGACCGGGCCCTGCAAACGGCCAGAAGCCGCTTCCTGGTCAGCCTCAGTCACCAGATCCGCACACCGCTCAACGGTATCCTTGGCATGGCCGATCTTTTGCGCCGGAACAAGGACCTCCCGGGGCCGGGCAAACAGCAGGCAGAAACCATCTACCAGGCCGCCACGGCCCTGGTCAGCAACGTCAACGACATGCTTGATCATTCCGCCATCCAGCAGGGAACGCTGCAGCTCAGCCTGAATCCGGTGCAACCGGATGACATGCTGTCCGACGTCATCGACCTGTTTGCCCAGGCCAGTCGACGCAAGGACGTCCCTATCTATTGCTACATCGACTCCCGTGTTCCCCACGAGATTATTACCGACGAAATGCGGGTCAAGCAGGTGCTGACCAACCTGGTCAGCAACGCCTTGCGCCACACCGACACAGGCCGCATCGACATCAGCATCAGCACCCGCGAGCTGGATACCCGGCTCAACACCGTGACCCTCAATATCGACGTCAGCGACACCGGCTGTGGCCTGGATGAGGCAACACGCGTGCAGCTGGACAGCACGCATAACAACGGCAACAGCGGACTGCAGATCAGCCGTCAGCTGGTCAGTCTGCTCGGCGGCGAGCTCACCTGCACCGGCGCGCCGGGTCACGGTGCCAGCTTCTGCTTTACCCTGCCGGCACGGGTTCGACCGGCGCCACCGCTGTGCCTGGACCAGAGGCAGGTGACCGTACTCACCGATTCCATGCCGTTGCGCCTGTCCATTTCACAGATGCTGCACCGCTGGGGTGTGCGCTGCCACGACACGGATCTGGCGGCGCTGGACAGCCCGCCGGAGATCTCGGGCCAGCAGGCCCTGGTCATGGATGCGGCCAGCTTCAACGCGCTGGACACCATGCCCGGCTGCACCTGGCCGGATGTGCCGCTGGTGGTCGTGGGCGCGGCCTTCACCACCAGTGACGACAGTGCCACTGGCATTCCGTTACCGCTGAAGCCGCGCATGCTCAAGCATGCCCTGGCCAACGTGCTGGCCGAGCCCGACCGAAGCAGCACTGATAATGCCCTGAAACCCCCCAGCCCCGGCATCAGTGTGCTGGTGGTTGATGACGACCAGGTCAGCCAGATGGTCATCGCCAGTCTGCTGCAATCATTGCAGGTGCAGACCCGTACCGTGGGCAGCGGCGAAGAAGCGCTCGATGCCCTGGACCGGGAAAAGGCGCAGGTGGTGTTCCTGGACTGGGAGATGCCGGGTATGGACGGGGAGGAAGTGGCGCGCCGGATTCGCCAGGCCTATCCACAGGAGGACATCTGGATCATTTGCCTGACCGCCCATGGCGCTGACGCCGTGATGGAAAAGGCCCGTGCCGCCGGTGTCGATGATTTCCTGCCCAAACCGGTCAACCGCCAGCAGGTGCGAACGGCCCTCAGGCGCGCGCAGTCCTCGGTAACTCGCTGATCAGGCGGGCACAGACCCGCTGCAGTTCACTGGCACGTACCGGCTTGCCGAGAAATTCGGTGCAACCTGCGGCCAGGCAGCGGCGCCGGTCCTCGACCATGACATTGGCGGTCAATGCCAGGATGGGACCGTCAAATCCCTCGTCACGGATGCACCGGGCAGCATCATAGCCATCCATGACCGGCATCTGGATATCCAGGATGACCAGGTCAAAGCCGCCGTCCTCCTGCATTTTGGCCACCGCTTCCGCACCGTTCTCCACCAGGGTGACCTGCATCCCGCCCTGGGACAGGATGTTTTCCACCAGCATCCGGTTGACGGCATTGTCTTCGGCCACCAGCACACGACCGCCCACGCGTATCGCCGGGCGCCGCTGGCTTTCCATGGACGGGTCCGCAGCGGCACCGGGCTTGAGCCGTACCATTGCCGGGTCTGCCTGCGCCTCGATGCGGACCACAAAGGAGGAGCCCACACCCGCCTCGCTGGTAACCGAAATGTCACCGCCCAGTGAACGGGCCAGCTGTCGGGCAATGGCCAGGCCCAGGCCGGAGCCGCCGTAATTGCGGGTCGATGTTTCGTCCGCCTGGGAGAAGGGCTCGAACACCGTCTCCAGCGCATGCGGCGGTATGCCCACGCCGGTATCCCGCACCTCCACCTGCAACATGCCCGGCTCTCCCTCGAGCCAGGTTACCCGCACATCAATGCTCCCCTGCTCGGTGAACTTGATGGCATTGCCCACCAGGTTGAGCAGTATCTGGCGCAACCGGAACGGGTCGCTGGTCACTTCCCGGGGTACCGGGTTGCGGTAGTGCAGTTCCAGGGACAGGTCCCGGTCCCGGGCGCGCAGCTGGTTGCTCTGGATGACATCCTGCATCAGTGAGGCCACGTCGAAGCGCTGGTTCTCCACCTTCATCTGTCCCGCTTCGATGCGGGACAGGTCCAGCACTTCTGAAATCAGTGCCATCAGCGCATCACCATTGTGCTGGATGATGCCCAGGTAGCGACGGCGATCCGCCTCGGACACATCCGGGCTTTCCAGCAGCTCGGCATAGCCGAGGATGGCCGTCATCGGCGTGCGTATTTCATGGGAGACATTGGCCAGGAACAGGTTCTTGGCGCGATTGGCCGCTTCGGCGTCGTCATGGGCCCGGGCCAGCGAACGCTGGGCTTCATTGATATTGTCCACCATGGTATTGAAGTCACTGCCCAGCTGGGCCAGCTCATCATCACCGGGCACCTGCACCTTCAACGACAGGTCGCCACCGGCGGCGATACGGCGCACGGTTTCATGCAGTATGCCCAACCGGGCAAACACCAGCTGACGAACGCGGGCATGGACCAGCGTCACGGCCAGCATGGCCACCAGCAGCAGCACCACCGCCACCAGCAGTATCAGCCGGGTACCCCGCTGGTATACCGGCCGCGGCACCGCCACCTCGGCGCGCAGGATTGGCTGGCCGAGGTAGTCCATCACGGCAAACGCCCCGTGCATGGTCTCGTTACCCACGCGCTCAATGTGAATGCCACGCTCGCTGGGCAGGTCATCGTCGTGCAGCGTCAGCTCCAGGCCGGTGACCCCGGAGAGCTCTCGGGTCAGCCCCTCATCCATGGCCAGCGCGAACACCACCGCGCCACACTCGCCAACCTGCTCCACGGAAAAGATGTGGGGCACACCCTCAATGCGCATGACACCCCAGAACGGGTAGCAGAAACGGGACTGGTAGGTCTGGTAGAGGCTGTCCAGGGCACCCCGGTCCTCGGCGGCAGACTGGATCCAGTGCTGACGCCCCTGCTCGTCGATCACCAGCACCAGGTCGAGCCCGTGCGGATCAAGGGCGTCACTGGGGGCTTGCGGACGCTGGCCGGACTCGCCGGCCACCAGCTGCCGGACATCGGGCCGCTCCGACCAGTCCCGGGCCCGGGCATGCATGGTGGAAAGGGTCTGCATGAACGCCGCCTCGACCCGGCGCACCTCACTCTTGACCGTGCCTTCTTCCAGATCGAACAGGTTCGGGATAATCACCATATACACCGCCACTGACCCGGCCAGCACGGCAGAGAGGGCCGCGGCATAAAGCAACACCAGCAGGCGGCGGCGAAGTTGCATGGCTAAACCTCTGTAAACCTGTCACGGATGAAATCGGGGGGTGTGACCAGTATCATAGGCGCCCTGACTGAACAGGGATACCGCACTGCATGAGCCACACACCCCGCAAGATTCTTGTTACCAGCGCGTTGCCTTACGCCAATGGCCCCATCCACCTGGGCCATCTGCTGGAGTATATCCAGACGGATATCTGGGTGCGCTTCCAGAAACTGCGTGGCGAGCACTGTATTTATGTGTGTGCCGATGACGCCCACGGTACCGCGATCATGCTCAAAGCGGAAGAAAACGGGGTGACCCCCGAGCAGCAGATTGCTGCCGTTCAGGCGGAGCATGAGACAGACTTCGCCGACTTCCGCATCGCCTTCGATAATTACTACACCACCCACAGCCCGGAGAACCAGGCGCTGTCGAGCCTGATCTTTGAGCGTAACAAGAACGCCGGCTTCATTATCGAGAAGGAAATCACACAGCTGTACGACCCGGACAAGGGCATGTTCCTGGCTGACCGCTTCGTGCGCGGCACCTGCCCCAAGTGCAAGACCCCGGACCAGTATGGAGACAACTGCGAGGCCTGTGGCGCCACCTACTCGCCGGCTGAACTGATCGACCCCTATTCCGCCATTTCAGGCGCCCGTCCGGTGGAGAAGGCGGTGACCCAGCTGTTCTTCGACCTGCCCCGGTTCGAAAACATGCTGCGCAACTGGACCCGCTCCGGTGCCCTGCAGCCGGAAGTGGCCAACAAACTGGCGGAGTGGCTGGATGCCGGCCTGCAGCCCTGGGACATTTCCCGCGAGGCGCCCTACTTCGGCTTCGAGATCCCCGGCTACCCGGGCAAGTACTTCTATGTCTGGCTGGATGCCCCGATCGGCTACATGGCCAGCTTCCAGCACTACTGCAACGCCCACGGCTTGGACTTCGATGCCTACTGGGGCCGCGACAGCGAGGCCGAGCTGTACCACTTCATCGGCAAGGACATCATCAACTTCCATGGCCTGTTCTGGCCGGCCATGCTCGACGGCGCCGGCTTCCGCAAGCCCAGCGCCATCTACTGCCACGGCTTTGTCACCGTCAACGGCGCCAAGATGTCCAAGTCACGCGGCACCTTCATCAAGGCGCGCACCTACCTGGACCACCTGGACGCGGAATACCTGCGTTATTACTTCGCCGCCAAGCTGACCAGCCGCGTGGATGATTTCGACCTCAACCTCGAGGACTTCGTCCAGCGGGTCAATTCCGACCTGGTGGGCAAGGTGGTCCAGATCGCCAGCCGCACTGCCAACTTCGTCAAGAAGTTCGGCGGCAGCCTGTCTGACGAACTGGACAATCCCATGCTGGTACGCGAGGTACAGGAAGCAGCACCGCGCATCGCCGAATTCTATGAGCAGCGTGAGTTTGGTCGCGCCATGCGCGAGATCATGGCGCTGGCCGACCATACCAACCAGTACGTGCAGGAGCGGGCGCCCTGGACAGTGGCAAAGAACGAGGGTGCCGAAGCTGAGGTACTGCGTATCTGCACCACGGCGGTGAACGTGTTCCGGCTGCTGGCGCTGTACCTGAAACCGGTGTTGCCGGGCCTGGCCGAGCGCGCCGAGGCATTCCTGAATATTGAGCCGCTGCGCTGGCAGGACCACAGCGACGTCCTGCTGGGCCATGCCATCAATGCCTTCAAACCGCTGCTGCAACGGATCGAGGCGGAGCAGATCGAGAAACTGATGGAGGCGTCCCGCGAGGCGGCCGCCAACGCCGAGGCCAGCAAGGCCACTGACACAAGCACCAGCAAGAAGGAAACCGACGTGAGCGACACCATCACCATTGACGATTTCCTCAAGGTGCAGCTGCGCGCCGCGCGCATCATCCGGGCATCCCATGTGGAAGGCGCCGACAAGCTGCTGCAGCTGACCCTGGACGTAGGCGCGCTGGGCGAGCGCAACGTGTTCGCCGGCATCAAGGCGAAGTATTCGCCGGAACAGCTGGAAGGCCGGATGGTGGTCCTGGTGGCCAACCTGGCGCCACGGAAAATGAAATTCGGCGTGTCCGAGGGCATGGTGCTGGCTGCCGGCCCCGGCGGCGAAGACATCTTCCTGCTCGGTCCGGACAGCGGCGCCGAACCGGGCATGGAAGTGCGCTGATCCATGCCTGACGCAAACCGCGTCCTGCACATCCGCGCCGGCGACGAGGCCCGCCAGCAACTGCGCGACGGGCCCCTTCGCCAGCAGGACATCGGCATGATGCTGGGCGCCAGCGGCGGCCCCAAGTGGCTCGCACTGTACGGTCTGGACCGTTACCTGTTCGGTCACTTTTTCCGCCATCGCCAGACCCCGTTGCAGGTTCTGGGCAGCTCAGCCGGCGCCTGGCGATTCGCCTGCTTCGCACAAAACGATCCAGTGGCCGCGACGGAGCGATTCGCGCGCGGTTACATCGACGCCGCCTTCCCGCGCGGCATGTCCGTGGCCGACATCACGCAGGCCTCGAAAACACTCCTCCACACCGTCATGGACAGCCAGCAGCACGCCGCTGAGATACTGGCCAATCCTGTTGTCCGCCTGAACCTGGTGGTGGCGCGGGCGCGGGCGATCACCGCGGCGCGGCATCCCGGTGCACAAATGGCAGGCCTGGCCCTGGCCGCCAGTGCCAACGCCCTGTCGCGGCGACTGCTGGGTGCGTTCTTCGAGCGCGTCATCTTTCACAGGGACAGCACCAGCCCGTTTGCCGGGCTCAATGACCTGCCCACCCGCCACGTGCCCCTGAGTGGGAACAACCTCCACGATGCGGTGCTGGCATCAGGCTCGATTCCGATGGTGCTGGATGCGGTGGAAAATATTGCCGGCGCCGGCCCCGGCCGCTATTTCGATGGTGGCGTCACCGATTACCATTTCGACCTGCCACTTCCGGGCGACGCGCTGGTGCTTTATCCGCACTTCTACAGCCACGCCATACCCGGCTGGTTCGACAAGTCCCTGCCCTGGCGCCGTGCCGGCGGCAGCCATTACCAGCGGGTTGTCATGGTCAGTCCGTCCCCGGAGTGGGTGGACAGCCTGCCCCACGGCAAGATTCCGGATCGCAAGGATTTCGCCCGCCTCGACGATGATGACCGGCGGCGCTACTGGAACCGGACGCTGGAACACTCGCAACAGCTCGCGGATGCGTTCGACCGGTTCGTGCAGCAACCGGCCGCCTTTGCCATCGATGGTTTCTAGAAACGGGGCTCAGTCCACCGTCAGCTGGCCAGAACCGGGCAGGGATTCCACCAGCGCCTCGCCCATCAGCATGGCCGGCGTGTAACTGCCACCCTGCGGACGGTTGTTGAGCAGGAAGCGGACCACGGCCAGGGCGCCATCCACGGTCAGGGAGTAGCCATTGGCGGTGCGGACCCGCACCGTGGTGACCTCACCGCGACTGTTGCGGGCCTCGCCCCAGACATACGTCGGCGTGGCCGCCCGCCGGCTGTCATCCGGACCGGTCACCCAGCGCTCCACCAGTCGCTTCAGGAAACCCTGCACGGGCGCTGTGCGCAGCAGGGGGCGAAACAGGTTCATTAGTCGCGCGCCGGCAATCACCGGTCTGGGCGCCGGCACCCAGGTGTCGATATTCTCGATGCCCGTGGTGTAGAACGCCGTGGAGACATCCCCCCAGGGAATGGTCATCGCCCACTTTTTACCGCGACCGAAATCAATCTGGCGTTTGCCGCGGGCCATGCCCACGGTGACCAGCTCACCGTGCCGGCGTTCCAGACAACCCTCGCCAAGGCCCTCCACCACCGTCTTCGCGGTACCCGGAGACAAGCCGGAATCGGTATCAAAACCCAGTGACAGGTGCGTAGCATCCGGCATTACCTGGCGCAGCTTCAGGGCAACGCAGTCAGTGGGAATGACATCGAATCCCACCCCCGAACACAGCACCACGCCGGCGGCCAGTGCACGCCGCGCCTGTTGCGCCGCATGGGTATGCTCGAACACCGGTGCCTCGCCGGTAATATCGAGGTAGTGGGCACCAACCGTCAGGCACCCCTCAATCATCAGCGCACTGGTGGCAGAAAACGGCCCGGCGCAGTGCAACACCAGGTCCATGTCTCCCAGGCCCTGGGCCACCACGGCGGCCTCATCAAGGGCAAAGGCACGCCAGGGCAAGCCCAGCTCCCGGGCCAGCGGTTCCACCCGGTCAGCACGACGTCCGGCCAGGCACGGACGCAAGCCGGCACGCGCCGCCGCCCGGGCAATCAATTCGCCGGTGTAGCCATTGGCACCGTAGATCATCCATTGCATGTCAGGCTCCCAGATGCGCCCTTCACGGCGCTCCCGTCAGGCTACCCCGGTGGGTAAACCCCAGCAAGACAGCAGCGGCGGTTCGCCGGCCGGGACAGCGCCGCCGAGTTCGGCTAATGTGGTCAGGTCCGCACCCCACGGACACACTCTCAATCAGCGAAGTTGTTCATGAGATCTGCGTTTTTCCTCACTGCCGCATTGCTGCTGGCAACGGCCCCGGGACTGGCCAACGAGCCGGATAATCCTGACGCCGGCGAGTGCACCTCCCTGTACCAGAGCGACGACCCGGCCCTGTTTGATTTTGTCGACACGCGCAAGGCCGTGTCATTCGCACAGTACGCCGGGCGCACCATTGGCACGGTGGAATACCGGGTACTGCCGATTTTCAACGAAGCGGACCCGGACGAGAACAACTGGGCCTATCGCACCCTCAACAAGCTGCACATCGAGACGCGTCCGGCGACGCTGAAGAAACAGATGATCATCAGCGCCGGCGACACCCTTGACCCGGAAACCCTGTACGAGAACGAGCGCACCCTGCGTGACAACGACTACCTGGTGGATGCCATGATCCTGCCCGCCCGGGTCTGCGCCAACAGCATCGACTTGCTGGTGGTGGTGCGTGACGTGTGGACCTTCTCGCCCAGCGCATCAGCATCCCGCTCCGGTGGCGACAACAGCTTCGGTGCCGGCCTCAGTGAAAAGAACCTGCTTGGCACGGGACAGGAACTGTCGGTGGGCTATTTCAGTGACAGTGACCGCAGCGGCAAGGGCTTTGCCTGGCGCATTCCCCAGCTGTTCGGCACGCAGATGATTGTCGACCTGGAGTACTCGGACAATTCCGACGGCCAGGTGGTGGGCGCCAGCCTGGCGCGCCCGTTCTACCGTCTGGACAGCCGCTGGAGCGCCGGCCTTACCTTTGACGAAGAACAGCGCACCGACACCATCGAGGTCAACGATCTGGTCACCAACCGCTACGACCACCAGATCAATACCTACGAGGCCTACGTAGGCTGGTCACCCGGGCTTCGGGCCGACAAGGTGCACCGCTGGTACCTCGGCGTGACGGAAGCGGAAGAAGTGTTCGAACGGGTGGATATTCCGCCCTCCAATCCGCCCGCCAACGAACGGCTGGTGTACCCCTGGCTGGCATGGGAATACACCGAGGATCGCTACTGGACCACATCCAATATCTCCCGCAGCCACCGGCAGGAAGACATCCTGCTGGGCACCTACAGCTACGTACGGATGGGCTACAGCGACACCAAGCAGGGCAGCACGCGCAATGCCATCGTCTATTCCATGCTCTACAACTACACCGCCAGCTTCGGCGACCACCACCTGTTGCGCAGCGGGCTCAGCGCCGACGGTGAGCACGACACCGATACCGATGCACCAAACAGCACGTTCTTTGGCGCCTCCATGCAGTACTACAATTTTATTGACCGCAAGAACCGCTGGTATGCCCACCTGCGTTTCAATGGCGCGCGCAACATCCGCGAAGATGAGCAGCTGACCACCGGCGGAAACGACACCCTGCGCGGCTATCCCAGCGATATCCAGCGTGGCAACCGGCGCTGGCTGTTCACCCTTGAGCGCCGCCATTTCACCGACATCCACCTGTTCAACCTGGCCTACCTCGGCGGCGCTGCTTATGTGGACACCGGCCGCACCTGGGACACCCAGGACCGCAACCCGCTTTACACCGAACGTACCCTCACCAACGTCGGCCTTGGCCTGCGCCTGAGCCCGTCCAAGTTCCGTATCGAGAAGGTGCTGCATGTGGATGTGGCCGTGCCGCTGGTGGAGCGAGACAACATCGACGGCTACCAGCTGATCGTGTCCGGGCGCGTGGATTTCTGACGGCGCCGGCGCTGTTCCCTCCGGTCAATAAACATGGTGTTTCCTCGTCCTGACAGCGCCGTCCGGCACCACTACACTGGCGGACAGAAAACCGTGATGAAAACAGGGGCTTATGCTTATTCGTAATCAATCTTGAGCGCCTTGTTCCTGTGGCTCATACTATGCCACCCCCGGGTCCGGGGTGGGCATTTTTAGCCAACAAATTCAACGACTTGGGTAGCAGCGGCCGATTCCATGACTGAATATGTGCTGATTCTGATCAGCGCCGTGCTGGTGAACAATTTCGTGCTGGTCCAGTTCCTGGGGCTGTGCCCGTTCATGGGTGTCTCCAACAAGGTGGAGACCGCCATGGGCATGTCCCTGGCCACCACTTTTGTGCTCACCCTGTCGTCGGTGCTCAGCTACCTCACCTGGCAGTACATCCTGGTGCCGTTTTCACTCGAGTACCTGCGCACCATTTCCTTCATCCTGGTGATTGCCGTGGCCGTGCAGTTCACCGAAATGTTCGTGCGCAAGGCAAGCCCCCTGCTCTATCGGGTACTGGGCGTATTCCTGCCACTGATCACCTCGAACTGCGCCGTGCTCGGCGTGGCCCTGCTGAATGTGCGCAAGGAAGAAACCACGTTCTTGTCGTCACTGACCTACGGTTTTGGTGCAGCGCTGGGCTTTTCCCTGGTACTGGTGCTGTTCGCCGCCATGCGTGAACGTATCGCCGTGGCTGACGTGCCGGAAGCGTTTCGCGGCCCCAGCATCGGCCTGATCACGGCCGGCCTGATGTCACTGGCATTCATGGGCTTCAGCGGGCTGATCAAGCTATGACCACCATCGTCATCGCCATCCTCGCCCTGTTGGCACTGGCCGCCGGTTTCGGCGCCCTGCTCGGCTTCGCCTCGGAAAAATTCAAGGTGGAGGGCGACCCTATTGTCGACCAGATCGATGCCCTGCTGCCGCAGACCCAGTGTGGCCAGTGCGGCCATCCCGGTTGCCGCCCCTACGCCGAGGCCATTGCTGCCGGCGAGGAACACAACCGCTGCCCGCCCGGTGGCGAACAGACCGTGGTGGATCTTTCCGAGCTGCTCGGCCGCGAGGTCTTGCCGCTGGATGCGGAAGAAGACGCCGACGTGGGCATCAAGAAAGTGGCCTATATCCGCGAGGACGAATGCATCGGTTGCACCAAGTGCATCCAGGCCTGCCCGGTGGATGCCATTCTCGGTGCCGCCAAGCAGATGCACACCGTCATTGCCGATGAATGCACCGGTTGCGACCTGTGTGTGGAGCCCTGCCCGGTGGACTGCATCGACATGCTGGAAGTGAAACCCACGCTGGGCACCTGGATCTGGGACAAGCCGCCGGGCATCGGCAAGAAGCCGGACAACCTGATTCCGGTGGTCAACGTGGATCCGGTGGAGGCCTGATGAACGCACGCATTCCCGCCACCACCGTGCCCGTGGGCCAGTACCAGAACCCGCGCCCGATCCATGATTTCCGTGGCGGCATTCACCCGCCCCAGAACAAGGACCAGTCCACCGGCCGGCCCATCCGCCGTGCACCGCTGCCGGAACAACTGGTGCTGCCCCTGAACATGCACCTGGGCGCGCCGGCCAAGGCCCTCGTCAGCGCCGGTGACCGGGTGCTCAAGGGGCAGAAGATTGCCGAGGGCAACGGCGCGGTGAGCCTGCCCATCCATGCCCCCACCTCCGGTACCGTCATGGCCGTGGGCGAACGCCCGATCCAGCACCCATCCGGGCTGCACGCGCCCTGTATCGTCATCGCCCCTGACGGCGAGGAAACCTGGACAGAGCTCCATCCGCTGACGCATTGGCGCGAATGTGCGCCGTCCATGCTGGTGGCCCGTATCCGCGAGGCCGGCATCGCCGGCATGGGCGGCGCCGGCTTCCCGGCCGCCGTGAAACTCAACCTGCGCGACGGCCAGCAGATCGAGGAGCTGGTGATCAACGCGGTGGAGTGCGAGCCCTACATCACCGCCGATGACATGCTGATGCGCGAGCGCGCCGAGCAGATCATTGCCGGCATCGAGAAGCTGCAGTTCCTGTTGCAACCGAAAGCCACCCTGGTGGGCATCGAGGACAACAAGCCCGAGGCCATCAAGGCCATGCGCGCTGCCGCCGAGGGCAAGGCCATGGATATCCTGGTGGTGCCCACCAAGTATCCCTCCGGCGGCGAGAAGCAGCTGATTGAACTGCTGACCGGCAAGGAAGTGCCCAGTGGGGGCATTCCTGCCCAGGTGGGTGTGGTCTGCCACAACATCGGCACCGCCGTGGCCATTCACCGGGCGATTGAATTCGGCGAGCCGCTGATTTCGCGCATCACCACCCTCACCGGCGATGCCTTCACCGAGCCCGGCAACGTGGAAGTATTGCTCGGCACACCAGTGCAGTCGCTGCTGGATTATGCCGGTGCCACGGCAGAACGGGTGGGTCGTCTGATCATGGGCGGGCCGATGATGGGCTTTGCCATCCACACGCCCTCGGTACCGGTGGTAAAAACCACCAACTGCATCATTGCTGCCACCGCCGAGGAGCTGCCGGCGCCGCCGCCGGAGCAACCCTGCATCCGCTGTGGCAGCTGCGCCGAGGTCTGTCCGGCCAACCTGCTGCCACAGCAGCTGTACTGGTACAGCAAGACCGAGGATCTCGAGCGGGCGCAGCAATACAACCTGATGGACTGCATCGAATGCGGTGCCTGCGCCTACGTGTGCCCGTCCAACATTCCGCTGGTGCAGTACTACCGCCACGCCAAGGGTGAGGTGCGCCACCAGGTGGCCGAACAGCAGAAGGCCGACAAGGCGCGCGAGCGATTCGAGGCGCGCAAGGCACGCCTGGAGAAAGAAGCCGCCGAGAAGGAAGCACGGCGCAAGGCGCGACTGGAGGCCAGCAAACAGAAAACATCAGCCGCCCCGGATGTCGACCTGGCGGCACTGAAAAAGGCCTCGCTGGAAGCGTCCAGCGCCTACAAGGCTGCGGTGAAGGCCCTGAAGGCCGCCGAGACCGATGGCGCTGATCCGGATACCGTGGCATCCCTGCGCACCGAAGCCGACAACCTGAAAGCCAGGGCGGACGGTGCCAAGGCGGCCGTCCGCGAGGCCAAGGCCGGCGGCACCGCCACGGTGGATACCGGCACCGACAAGGTGGCGGAACTGAAGAAGGCCGTGGGCGAAGCCTCCTCAGCCTACAAGGCTGCCGTGAAAGACGCGAAAGCCGCCGAAGAAGCCGGCGCCGACAACGCCGCCGACCTGCGCAGCCACGCCGATGAACTGAAAGGCAAGGCGGATGCATTGAAAGCGCAGCTGCGAGACGCCAAGGCAGCGGCGCCGGCAACCAGCGCACCCGCGGCAAAGGCCGAGAAAAGCGCGGAGCAGGCATCGTCCGAAGCGGCCGACCGGGCACAGAAAATGAAAGCCCTGAAAACCGCGTTCAACATGGCCAACAAACAGTGGAAGGAAGCCAGTGCCGCGCTGGAGCGCGCCGAGCGCGACGGCGCTGACGAAATCGACGTGCTCCGGAAAAAGGTGGACAAGCTGCGCTTCAAGGCCGACAAGGCAAAGGAAGCGTTGAATGTGCTGGTGGAAGAAGCGAAACGGAATATCGAAGCGGCCAGCGGTTCCGACCTTAAGACACTGAAGCTGGAAGCCGGGCGCACAGAGGCGGCGGTGCGTGCCAAGGAGCGCGAGCTGGAAGACGCCAAGCGCAGTGGCGACCAGGAACAGATCGACGTGATTTACCGCGAGCGGGATGCCCTGCGCCGGGAGGCCGCCATGGCGGCCAATGCCCTGCAGTCCGCCATCGATGAACAGGGACTGAAGGAAGACTGATGGCGTTTATCACCGTCACCTCACCGCACACCACCCAGCGCGGCAACCACACCGGCGCCTTCATGCGCCAGGTGCTGTACGCCACCCTGCCCGGCCTTGCCGTGCTGACCTGGCTGTTCGGGTTTGGCACCCTGATCAACCTGGTATTCGCCATTGCCGTGGCACTGGCCAGCGAAGCGCTGGTGCTCAAGGCCCGCGGCCGTGACATCCGTTTTTACCTGGCGGACTACAGCGCCGTGGTCACCGCCGTGCTGCTGGCACTGGCCATTCCGCCCACGGCGCCCTGGTGGCTCACGCTGGTGGGCGTGTCGTTCTCCATTGTGGTGGCCAAGCAGATCTACGGCGGCCTGGGCATGAACCCGTTCAACCCGGCCATGGTCGGTTATGTGCTGCTGCTGATTTCCTTCCCGGTGGAGATGACCCGCTGGATTGCCCCCCACGACGCGCCAACATTTATGGAATCGCTACGGCTGTTCCTTGGCAGCACGCCTGCGGATGCCTTCACCGGCGCCACACCGCTGGATACCTTCCGCACCTGGGCCGGTGATGCCGAGAAACTCGCCAGCCAGGCCATCCTCAACGGCAAACTGGCCGGCCAGGGCTGGGACTGGGTCAACCTGGCGTTTCTGGTGGGCGGCCTGTACCTGGTCTGGCGCCGGATCATTACCTGGCACATCCCGGTGGGTGTACTGGCCGGCCTCGCGCTCACCGCCACCCCGTTCTGGCTGTATGACCCGGTGCGGTATGGCACGCCGGTGTTCCACCTGTTCAGCGGCGCCGCCATGCTGGGCGCGTTCTTTATTGCCACTGACCCGGTCAGTGCCGCCACCAGCCGGTTGGGCCGCCTGATCTATGGCTTCCTGATTGGCGTGCTGGTGTGGGTAATCCGCAGCCACGGTGGCTACCCGGATGCCATGGCCTTTGCCGTGCTGCTGATGAACCTGTCGGCGCCGATGATCGATTACTACACCCAGCCGCGCACCTACGGCCACAAGGCCGCGCACCGGGGAGCCAGCCGATGATGATGCGCCAGGCCATTACCCGCAATTCACTGATCCTCGGGCTGTTCGCCATCACCACCGCCGGCGTGCTGGCACTGACCAATAACGCCACCGTGCCGAAGATCGAATGCAACCGGCAGGCGGCCCTTAACAGCTCGCTGCTGGAAGTGATGCCGGCACAGCAGTTCGACAACACCCTGCTCACGGATTTCATCACCGTCAACGACCCGCTGCTGGGCCGCAACGGCCACCATATCTACCGGGCACGGCTGGATGGCGAACCCAATGGCGCGGTACTGGAAGCCACGGCGCCGGATGGCTATGGCGGCAAGCTGTCGCTGTTGGTGGGCGTCAGCGCGGATGGCACCATCACCGGTGTGCGTGTTGTTCCGCCGCACAATGAAACGCCGGGTCTGGGTGACAAGGTGGAGCTGAAAAAGTCGGACTGGGTGCTGGATTTCAACGGCACGTCCCTGGGCAACCCGGTGACGGAGCGCTGGGCGGTCAAGAAAGACGGTGGCGACTTTGACAGTTTTACCGGCGCCACCATCACCCCGCGTGCTGTAGTAGGCCAGGTCAAACGCGCCCTGCAGTACTATGAACAGCACCGCGAAGACATTTATGCGGTACCGGCCGAGCCGGTGGCGGCACAAACCTGCGAGGAGGCCGACGCATGAGCGACTACCGCAAGATCACCCTGGACGGCCTGTGGCACAACAACCCGGCCACGGTGCAGATCCTCGGCCTGTGCCCGCTGCTGGCCGTGTCCGGCACCGTGGTCAACGCGCTGGGCCTGGGCCTTGCCACCATGGCAGTCCTGGCCGGTTCGAACGCCTGCGTCTCGCTGATTCGCCACTACGTCACCGATGCCGTGCGCCTGCCTGCCTTCGTCATGATCATCGCCGCACTGGTCACCGTCATCGAGATGCTGATGCAGGCATTCACCTTCGAGCTGTATGAAATCCTCACCAACATGCAGTTGCTGTTCGGCCCGGCAGCGCCCGGTTGGGAGATCAACCTGTTCGGCGCAGACTATCGCGGCTTCCTGTTTGCGGTGCTGCCACCGGGTGCCTTTATCGGATTGGGGCTGTTGATTGCCGGGAAGAATGTGATCGACAAGCGACTGAAAGAGGCAGAGAAGAGACGGCAGGCGGAAGCGCCGAAGGTGTCGCGGCGGGTGAGGACGACAGGCTAATGCCAAATATTTGCGTATCGGAATTACATACCCGCATAGCATTCAATAAATTTTAAAGCAGATTATTCTTTATCTCACCCATCTGGGAGAATTCGAACCTCAACATTTTGGGCACATAAAACGTCGACAAAAACATCATCTGTGCATACCAAATAGTGCTCTATTTTTTCATCTCTATGGATGCCCTTAGATTCTTCATGAAAACACCTCAGAAAATCAGAGTTGCCCACCGTAAAGAGGGACCAGCCTTGAAGATCGGCATCATCAAGCAAACTTAGGGAATTCCTTTCGAGAGAAAATTGATACTTTAATGGGTACGGAAAGCGCAAACTAAAAAAACGTTTCCTACCCTCACTTTCAGCCAAGAGGATACGAAAACCCTCGTAATCGTGGTGCAAGCCCTGAAACTCCAGCCTCACAGAAAATGCCGTATGCTGCAGCCATTTCTTATAATAGCCCGTCATAAGAGAACCTCAATCGCATCGTAACCTTGTGTTGCTTTTATCAGGATGTTGAACCTCTATTGTGGGGCGTCCGTCATGAGTAGAAGGCCTGAAAATAACCCTGTTTCCGTTTGGCATAACACCCACTCTTACATCGCCGTCGTCTTTAATCGTCTCTATATCTCGAATGCGGTCATAATCGTTATTTACAGTCGCCTCTGGGTCATCTCCACCTGGCAATCGCTTCTTTGTGCCACCTATAGAAAGCAAGGATACCCAACAATTTCCAAACAATTTACAGACGCAGCCAATTCCTGTCGATAAACAGCATCACGCATTCATTAGCAACAAATTCGAAAGTGGAATCTCAAGGAAACTTAAGGAATTTCAAAAATAAGCACGCCCAAGAATCTACAGAAACGGCAAGCCTTTCGACAAATGCCATACTTTGCGGCTCAGCCTTAGAAGCGGGAAAACGGCAATCATAAGGAGATGAACATCACCAGGGGCCGAAAAAAATAAAGCCGACATTTACCTTAGACCCGGAATTCTCGCCGCGCTGACAAATCTGAAATTGCCACCAGAAACAGCTTCTTTGATAAACCCATCCAGTCTTTGATGCGCCGAGGAATCAGTCATTACTATAAAACCAAAACCCACGTCATCATGAGGATAAAGAACCATTCCGTGATCTATCGACCCTATAAAGAGGTGCCCATCAAGGCCGCCCATATTCATTTGAGCGAACAACAACCTCTCAATAATGCACCTCTCAAAATGAGATACCTGTAAGTGGGAAAAGGATCGACACCACAGCTCAGAAGGATCCGCCTCTCCGACCTGAAGCTCTTCAAACATCCCATCAGCCTCCACAGAGAAAACGAGGCCATGCTCTTCAAAAACAAGCAATTCCTGATAATCAATATTATCAGCACCATAGAAAGTCTCTAGCAAGCGCCTGCTTTTAGGAAAATGCAAAGACGTGGCAATAGAAAATGCATCAACGTCTGAATAAATCCAATCGGTTAATTGTTGAATAATCTGCCTGCTGACTTCTAATCGATTATCTTCTACACCTTCAACAAAGCCTAAGAATCCTTTAGATGAGGAGTATCCATTTAAATTGACATAAGACTCTAGAAAATCAGCCATAATCGGTGGTCTTCCTTATTTTCTGTAGAACCGACGCAATAGTGAAAAATTAAGAAATGAGGTTATTGGCGAGACCCCACGCGAAAAGCAGTATTATCAGAAGCATGAAAGCCGCAAAGAACGTGAAAACAATCGGGTTATCAGCCCTCGAAATAGAAAATGTCTCACCGTAATATCTGTCAAATGCACCCCTCTTTAAAGCCATAACTAACGTCCTTGTCAAAGCGAAGACAAGAAAGGCGTATAGAGTATTTCCAAGCATCGCCAACCTTCATCAAAGCACATACTATTCATGAAAGAGATCGGGCTGCTCCAACCGACCTTTAATCATTCCCGCATGAGCAAGAAAATCAAACGGTCTACACCATGCACTGCAAAGCACCGCATCCACCGGATAACGCCTGTAGCATTTCCATGGAAACCGCTTTGCCCAGTCAGTCAATCCTTGAAAAACATGACAGCAATATACGAAATAACAAAGAAATAAGAGAGTGATTTCATAGACCTAAACTCTAGACCTGCTTCTTCAGAAGCAGTGGCATATTTTGGAAACGTATTCATAGCTACGTGATAGTAAGAGGATAGATAAATATGAAACGCACCAGGACCACCTCCAATCAGGCGCGAAATACGCATCGACTTCCAGACCATAACAGCTGAATGAAGTAAAAAAATGGAGAGTAGCACTACTTCTTTGAAGCCATCTATCAATTAGCATCCTCCTTAATGTCACGCCGTTCCCTCTCACCTACAGAAATATTAAACCATCAAAAAAACATGAGTCTTCAATCAGTTACAATTGACAAGCACCCACTGGCTTTCTATTTCTTTGGTCAGATAATTGCGAAAATTGCCGCAAATACAAGAAGAAACAACCCCGCTACATGGAGTTTTTTGTAGCAAAATGCCAGGAAGTGATACCAGAATAGGCTCTCATGGTTCTCTTCCGCTATTTTTCTATACAGTTCCAGGTTTTCCATGCGCCGCTTGTGAGTGTAAGCAGGCTTTATGGCTTTCCCCTCAAACTCAGAAATTCTCTTTTCAACTTTATTGTTCTCCGCCCAAACTCCCATCACTGCGATGACGAATAGAACGAAGAAAACAAGGTAAATCATCGCCCCGATAATTGACACAGACCACCCCCACCCAATATTCCCCGTCGTTATTACTGGCATCAACCGTCAGCCACAACGTGACCGCCAGAAGCTCACCAACATGCAGTTGCTGTTCGGCCCGGCAGCGCCCGGTTGGGAGATCAACCTGTTCGGCGCAGACTATCGCGGCTTCCTGTTTGCGGCGCTGCCGCCGGGAGCGTTTATCGGATTGGGGCTGTTGATTGCAGGGAAGAATGTGATCGACAAGCGACTGAAAGAGGCAGAGAAGAGACGGCAGGCGGAAGCGCCGAATGTGTCGCGACGGGTCAGGACAACGGGTTAGCCATCTCGTTCCAGCCGGGAAAGAGGCTGCAGATGCGGCCTCTTTTTTACTCGGTATAACCGATGGTTACTACCGCCTGGGGATTGGTGCCCACGGCCACATCTTCCTGCTCCTGCAGCAGGCCTGAAGGGTCCGCCCGCAGACGGGTGATGGTCCCTGCTGCCGTATTGGTAACCAGCACGTTGCGGCCTGTGACATCAACGGCGATATCCAGCGGTGCAGTGCCCGTGCTCTCGGCATCCGGGTCAAGCGCGCTCAGGGTTGTGGGGCCAGACAGCACGTACTGCGAGACGTTGGAAGATACCGTGTTAACGGCATACACGTTGTTGTCATCAGGTGATACCGCCACACGCACCGGGCCACTGTCCGTGGCAACCTGGGACGCGCTGTCCGGCGTGCCATCAGCGGCGACTGAATGCACCCATAGTTCTGAATTCTCTTCCGTTGCCACATACAACCGTTTGCCGTCCTGGCTCACAGCAAGGGCCTTGGGATTATCACCCGTGAGGCGCGCCAGCTGGTAGTCCAGCGTACCGTCCTTGGGATTCACCGTATACAGGATCACCCGGGCAGCGCCGGCATCCTTGTCATTGACCACCCAAAGGAAGCGCCCCATGGGATCCATGGCCATGGCCACGGCTGGGGTAAAGCCTACCGAATGATCGGTACGGTTGCTCAGCGCACCATTGGTGGCCACATCAAACCGCGAGATGCTGTTGTTGTCCCTGCACAGCACATACAGGAAGTTGCCCGTGGGATGGGCCACCACATCCACCGGGCCAGCATCGGTAGCCTCGGCCGGATTGATCGTATTAAGCTCGTCGCGGTTAGCCAGGGATGTGGAGCGACGGAACTGGCTCACGGTATCGTCCGTATAATTCGCAACGTAGATGTATTTTCCAGTGGGATGTGCTGCCGCTGCCACAGGGAAAGCACCGGTGGCAGGTTCGTCACCCAGGGCGAATTCGGTAAGTGTTCCGTCATCGTCCAGGGTGAACTGGTTGATATCTTGGCTGCTGCCATTCACTACATAGGCCAGCTCACTGTGTACCTGAAGCGGTTTTCCAGTAGTGAACGCCATATCTGACGGCCATTCATCTGTAGCTATCTGCTCAGGTTCAGCGGGTGCCAGTTCACCGCCTTCGCCGATGCTAAAAGCCAACATGCGTGAGCCGGTGTTGTCCTGGCTACTGCCGTCAAGCAGGTAGATGCGCGACGCATCGGGGCTGGCCACCAGATTGCGCAACGATACATCACTGTCAATCGACACACTGTCGGTAGCCAACGGCGTCAGCAATCCATCGACACCTGTGCTGAACTGCCAGATCTTGTCGTTATCATTGTCGGAGACATACAGGTAGTCACCGTCAGCATCCATGGCAATGCCTTCCAGCGAGATGGAAGCATCCCCCATCGCCTGGGCAGCGCCAAGGGAGACCAACGCCCCATCACCCTGTATCGCGTACATCGACACGGTGCCGTCCAGCCTGTTGAGGGCATACAGCCAGTTGCCATCGGGGTGCAACTCCAGCTTGAAAGGTCCATTGCCTGCAGCAATGTAGTCCACATAGGAAAGCGACCCGTCAGGGCCGACCAGGAAGCGGGCGATGCGATCCTGGGAGAAATCGGCAGCGTAAACGTGACTGCCATCGGGTTGCACCACCAGAGCAGAGAAACCGGCGCCCAGGTAATCCGGCGCGGCTGAGGCCCCTGCGTCCATCTCCGCAATCTGGTCAAATTCGTCATAGGTCCACTGGTTGATCGTACCGTCAGTAATATCGGCCAGATACAGGTAGTTACCGGAAGGGTGACGCACAAGGTCACGCAGGTCGTTGCCTTCTGTGGGCAAGCCATACTTGTAGGACAGGCGACCGCGTTCGTTGAGCTCGTACTGGAAGAGGAATCCACCTGCAACCGCCACCAGCACCTGCCCCCTCGACGGATCCACTTCCACGGCCATCGCTTCTGTGACCGACCCCATACGATCAACAACACGCATGGCGCCGGAACCAGGTTCTACCGCATAACTGGTGATGGTGTCGCCGTTCAGGGAAGTAACCAGCGCATAGCGTTCCACGTTGCCGGTACTACTGCTAAAAGCAATGGCCCCTGATGAGCCCCCACCGCCACAGGCAGACAAGGAGAGAGCGAAAAACAGAAAGAGAAACGGCCAAGTACGAACGACCCTTGAGCGGGGCGAGGCGAGAATATCCATATCAATCAATCCCTGATAGCAATCTGCCACGCATGATACTGCTTGCCACCGGCATATCCGGGACGCGCATCACAATTGTGGCTGCGTACGGACGACCGGTATCTCACGGCGGACAGGGCGCACGGAGCGGAAGATCGGTGTACACTGGCGCTGCCGAGCCGATGACCCTGTTTGTTTCAATGAGCTGGAAAGTGATTGGCCAGGGCACCCTGTTCACCAACATGCAGTTGCTGTTCGGCCCGGCAGCGGCCGGTTGGGAGATCAACCTGTTCGGCGCAGACTATCGCGGCTTCCTGTTTGCGGTGCTGCCGCCGGGTGCGTTTATCGGGCTGGGGCTGTTGATTGCAGGGAAGAATGTGCTCGACAAGCGTATGAAGGAAGCGGAGAAGAAGCGGCAAACGGAAGCGCCGAAGGTGTCAAGACGGGTGAGGACGACCGGCTAACCATCGAGATGAAAAGACTAGGCCCTAAAGCCTTATCTATCATCCAGTGAATTTTGAGAGGTCCCGAAATTTCCCAAAAACCGAAACAATACGCTCAGCGGCACTCCCGACTTGATCTACGACTTGCGCAGATAAATCAAAAATCACGAACCATCCCTTGACCAAGGATCGCAAACCCCAAATCTACTGGCACCCCAAGAACCCCGCATTCAGAATCGTCATCTCATCCAAATCATCAAAGATGATAAGGGAACTATTTTAACGCCGGCGTATTATCAGCATCAACAAATCTGAACGCACCAGCCGATTCAATAATATCAATCAAACGCTCAAGCCTTGGGCCCTCATCTCCGCCGGGCAGAACGAAAAAATCAAAGCCCACGTCGTCCGAAGGACAGAAAATTACACCGGCGCCTACTGAACCAATGAAGAAATGGCCATACATGCCACCCCTGCTAAGCTGGTATATTAAAATCCTCTCAATGGTTCTTCTACTAAAATCCAGAACATCGAAATGTGAGAAAGACCGCCACCATATCTCTGATATATCAATCTCTCCCGCGCCTAATTCCTTGAAGAATTTTTCACCATCTACAGCAAAAACCAACCCTTCCTTCTCAAAGAAAAGCAACTCATCGAAATCACTATCACTAACCTCACAGTACTTTCTCAAAACAGCCCGGTTTGAAGGAAAATGTAAAGATGTAGATAGGGAGAACTTACTCTGATCTGAATAGACCCAATCACATAAACGCGAAACAATGCTCTTCACATCATCTTCACAACAATCCTCAACACATTCGAGAAACCCAAAAAAACCAGGGGACAATGTGTAGCTATCTAAATTTATAAAGGATTCCAAAACCGCAGCCATTCTGCTATCCGTCTATCTTATTGACACGACCCGCCCAATTTGACTCAGGCACTACGGTTACTTTACTTGGCTTCCGGGGCGCCGCACCAGGCTTTCTACCCACTTTCCACTCTGCATTAGAATAGTGGCCACTCTTAGATCGCTGCCATATTTCGTTGGTATACCTATTCCGGTAAGTTTGTTTATTCAAGTGAACAAAGTCAGTCTTTTGGGTATCAGGCGTTCTAATTAGATCCCCAGGCTTAGACTGTGACGCCTTTTTCCCCTTCTTATGGCCTTTTCCGTTTGGATCATCTCCATTATTACCTGGCGGCGTAGTCGACGAAGCAACAACATCCTGAGAGAATCCATCATTATCAGACTTATCAGATGACAGCCACGAGTATGGACCTAAAACAGCTGATGTTAATGGAGGGAAATGGGCGCCGGATAAGTCCGGAGATAATGAGCTCCCTTCATGCCAATTCGGGCCGAACGAAAACAAGGACACCCAACAAGTTACAGACGCATGCGGTGCCTGTCGACAAATGCCATAATCTTGGCTCAGCCTCTGACACAGGACCGATGAGGCCATATGCCTGTAAACTCACATCAGGCCGCAGCAAGCGGCAGTAACGCACCCTATGAACAAAGCCAAACGCACCGAAATCTTTTCCCGCCTGCGCGCAGCCAACCCCCACCCCACTACGGAGCTCGAATTTGCCACGCCGTTCGAACTACTGGTGGCGGTAACCCTGTCGGCCCAGGCCACGGACGTGGGCGTCAACAAGGCGACGCGCAAACTGTTCCCGGTGGCCAACACCCCGGAGGCCATTTACGCACTGGGTGTGGACGGGCTGAAGGAGTACATCAAGACCATTGGCCTGTTCAATTCCAAGGCCGAGAACATCATCAAGGCCTGCCGGATCCTGATCGATGAGCATGGCTCGCAGGTGCCGGAAGACCGTGATGCCCTGGAGGCCCTGCCGGGTGTCGGCCGCAAGACCGCCAATGTGGTGCTCAATACCGCCTTTGGCTGGCCCACCATGGCAGTGGATACCCACATCTTCCGCGTCTCAAACCGCACGAAGATCGCCCCCGGCAAGAACGTGGTGGAGGTGGAGAAACGGCTGCTGCGCGTCATTCCCGAGGAATTTCTGCAGGACGCCCACCACTGGCTGATCCTGCACGGGCGCTATACCTGTGTGGCGCGCACGCCCAAGTGCGGCAGCTGCCTGATAGAGGACCTGTGCGAATTCCCGCCCAGCAAACGTCCCGACTACTGACCGTTTACACCCCTTCACAGATTCCGTGATCACGTAACAAAGGCGGTACAGCCAGACTACAGACGCCCCTCGTCAAGCAACCAAGAATGGTCAGGCGTTGTTTGAGGGGGAATGCCGCATGGCCGACGATTACGACCACAGTTTCGACTGGATACCGGAAGCTCTGGAACAGCTGCTGCACGATGACATCCTGGCAGCACTGCCGCCGCGCGTGCCGTGGCCCGGCCAGCAGGACCGATCCGAACAGCCGTCATGACACGATGGGCGGCTCGCCGTCGACCACAGGCCCATCCTCGAGGATGTTGCTGGTGAACTCCTCCAGGTGCTCGGCCACCTCACGCACTTCCTCGAACCGGGCAATGTGGAACAGGGCCTCGCCCTCGTTCACCAGCGGCAGGTGGTTACGGCCTACCAGGATGCCGGAACAGGGGGCGATCACTTCAATGCCATCATCATCGGCAAACGGGCTGCTGATGAAGCCCAGTGACTGGCCCCGGCGCACCCGCGCCCCCAGGCCCACTAACGGACGGAAGGAGCCATCCTTGTCGGCCCGCACCCATTGCGAGCTCTGCGCCACGGTGGGCTCACGGACACTGGATGAACGCTTTGCCGGCAGCATCTTCAGGTGGCGCATGACATTGAGCACACCCCGCACGCCAATGCGGATGGAGGCCTCCTCGAAACGCAGCGCCTCACCGGCTTCATAGGTAATCACCGGCACTTCCTGCTCTTCTGCCACCTCACGGAAGGTGCCCTCGCGCAGCACGGAATTCATTACCACCGGCACACCAAAGGCGTGCGCCATCTCGGCAGTGGCGTCACTGGCAAGGTTGGCGCGCACCTGCGGCAGGTTGCCGCGATTGATGGCGCCAGTGTGCAGGTCGATGGCATGGGAGCAGTTGTCGAGAATCTCGGTCTTGAACAGCCAGGCCATGCGCGAGCCGAGGCTGCCGGCTTCCGAACCCGGGAAGCAGCGGTTCAGGTCACGGCGATCAGGCAGGTAACGCGACTTGTGTATGAAGCCGAACACGTTCACCACCGGCACCGCCACAAGTGTGCCCTTGAGACGCTTGAGCTGCTGGAACTGCAGCAGGCGACGAATGATCTCCACGCCATTGAGCTCATCGCCATGGATGGCGGCACACACCAGCAGCACCGGCCCCGGCTGGCGCCCGTGAACCACATGGACCGGGATGTGCAGCGGCGTGTTGGTGTACAGCTGCGCCGCCGGCATCTCGATCAGTGCACGCGAGCCGGGCTTGATGGTCTGCCCGCACAGCTCAAAAGGCTTGGCGGAACTGGCACTCATCCACGCGCCCCCTTGGTGCCGGTGCGATTCGGTTTGGCCTGCTTCTCGATCATCTTGATGATCATCGCCGCCACATCCTTGCCGGTGGCGTTCTCGATACCTTCCAGCCCGGGAGAAGAGTTCACTTCCATCACCAGCGGCCCATGATTGGAGCGCAACAGGTCAACGCCGGCCACATTGAGGCCCATGATGCGGGCGGCACGGGCTGCGGTGGCCCGCTCTTCCGGTGTAATGCGGATCAATGACGCAGAGCCGCCGCGGTGCAGGTTGGAGCGGAACTCCCCTTCCTTGGCCTGGCGCTTCATTGCCGCCACCACCTTGCCGTCCACCACAAAACAGCGGATGTCGGCGCCGCCGGCTTCCTTGATGTATTCCTGCACCATGATGTCGGCATTCAGGCCCATGAACGCCTCGATCACCGATTCTGCCGCCTTGCGTGTTTCCGCCAGCACCACGCCAATGCCCTGGGTACCCTGCAGCAGCTTGATCACCAGCGGCGCACCGCCAACCATGCTGATGAGGTCGGGAATGTCATCCGGGGCGTTGGCGAACCCGGTCACCGGCAGGCCCACCCCCTTGCGTGACAGCAACTGCATGGAGCGCAACTTGTCGCGCGAACGGGTAATGGCCACGGATTCATTCACCGGGTATACGCCCATCATTTCAAACTGGCGCAATACCGCCGTGCCGTAGAAGGTGACCGAGGCACCGATTCGGGGGATCACGGCGTCAAAGCCCTCCAGGGTCTTGCCGCGGTAATGGATCTCCGGCTTGTTCGAGGCCATGCTCATGTAACAGCGCAGGGTATCAATCACATGCACTTCATGGCCGGCCGCTTCGCCCGCCTCCACCATACGACGGGTGGAATAGAGTTTGGGGTTACGCGAAAGAATGGCAATTTTCATCAGTCACTCCTTTGAGTCGGTGACACTGGCTGGCGGTGCTTCCTTCGAGCCGCCAAGCAGGAAAGAGGCGCTGGGGTCCACCGTCAGCGCCTGCATGGCGGTACGGCCGATCAGCATACGAAAAATCATGGTTTCCCGGTCGGTGAGCGTCACTTCCACTCGCCGTGTGGCGCCGGCTATGAGCAAGTCAGTCTCGATCACATAGCGCTCTTCGCGGTGGCCGCCGGAGTCGGTCACCGTACGCCGGTCGGCCACGGGCGCTTCACATTCCACCACCGTGTCGCCATCGTGCTGGAAGGGATGCATGCTGAAACGCACCCAGTCCTGGCCGTCACGTTCGAACGGCGATACCTGGAAGGCATGCAGTGCCGACGTTCTTGCACCGGTATCGACTTTGGCCTTGATGACATCAATGCCCAGTGCCGGCAATGCCACCCACTCACGCCAGCCCACCATGTCCATGACTGCTCCTGTGGATTTTCATGCAAAAGCTGCGCCGTCACCCTGACATATCAGGCAATGTCGGTCCACGGCGCAGACCCTCATGGTAGCAATGCCGTGACCGGCAGGCACGAAAAAGGGCGACGGGTTTCCCCGTCGCCCTTCTGTCTGCCCCGTTTATCTGCACAGGGCTGGTGCCAGCGGTCAGGACAGTTTGCGGCCGTTCTTGGCGGCAATGCGCAAACGCAGTGCGTTGAGCTTGATAAAGCCCTCGGCGTCCTTCTGGTCGTAGGCGCCGGCATCGTCCTCGAAGGTGGCAATGGAGGCATCGAACAGGCTGTCGCTGTCCGAGCGGCGGCCGACCACGGTGGCAGCGCCCTTGTACAGCTTCATGCGCACTTCGCCGTTGACGTGCTCCTGGGTGGTATCGATCAGCTGCTGCAGGGCCAGTCGCTCCGGACTCCACCAGTAGCCGTTGTAGACCAGCTCGGCATACTTGGGCATCACCGAGTCCTTCAGGTGGGCGGATTCACGGTCCAGGGTCAGGGACTCGATGGCACGGTGAGCGGGCAGCATGATGGTGCCACCCGGGGTTTCATAACAGCCCCGCGATTTCATGCCCACGTAGCGATTCTCGACGATGTCCAGGCGACCGATGCCGTTGGCACCGGCAAGCGTATTCAGGCGGGTCAGCACCTCGGCCGGGCTCAGGCGGTCGCCGTCGATGGCGACAATATCGCCCTTCTCGTAGGTCAGGGTGATATAGGTGGGCGTATCCGGTGCCTTCTCGGGGCTGACACTCCAGCGCCACATGTCTTCCTCGGCTTCTGCCCAGGGATCTTCCAGGATGCCGCCCTCGTAGGAAATGTGCAGCAGGTTGGCGTCCATGGAGTACGGGGATTTCTTTTTCTTGCCGGTGAAGTCCACCGGGATATCGTGATTCTCGCAGTAGGCCATCAGCTTTTCGCGCGAGTTCAGGTCCCACTCGCGCCAGGGGGCAATCACCTTGATGCCCGGCTTGAGCGCATAGGCACCCAGCTCGAAGCGCACCTGGTCGTTGCCCTTGCCGGTGGCGCCATGGGAAATGGCATCGGCGCCGGTCTCGTTGGCAATCTCCACCAGGCGCTTGGCAATCAGCGGACGGGCAATGGAGGTACCCAGCAGGTACTCGCCTTCGTAGATGGTGTTGGCGCGGAACATCGGGAACACATAGTCACGCACGAACTCTTCGCGCAGGTCCTCGATGTAGATTTCTTTCACCCCCATGGCCTCGGCCTTGGCACGGGCGGGCTCCACTTCTTCACCCTGGCCGATGTCGGCGGTAAAGGTCACCACCTCGCACTGGTAGGTTTCCTGCAGCCAGCGCACGATGACCGAGGTGTCGAGACCACCGGAATAGGCCAGAACCACTTTCTTGATATCAGACATGAATAAACCCCGTTTGCCCTGGGTGAAATGCGTCAAGGCCGCGTATTGTAGGGCCCCGACGGCAACTTATCCATGCATCCGGCGTCGCTGTCCGACTGAATCGGCCATCAGGCGTTTTCCCGGGCGCCGGGAATCCGGTAGCATGGGCCGCCAGACAGCAGTAAGGCACCTTTCATGAGCGATTCCAGCCCGTCCATGGCACGCCGCTTCCGCGGTTTCCTGCCTGTGGTGGTGGACGTAGAAACCGGGGGCTTCAACCCGCGTACCGATGCATTGCTGGAAATTGCTGCCGTGCTGATCGAGATGGATGATGACGGCATGCTCTACCCGGGCGAGTCACACCATTTCAATGTCGACCCTTTTCCCGGCGCCAACATCGAGCAGGCGGCCCTGGATTTCACCGGCATCGACCCGGATAACCCGCTGCGCCATCCAGTCAGTGAGGCCGAGGCGCTCAAGGGCGTGTTCGATCCGGTGCGCCGCGCCGTCAAGCGTCATGGCTGCACCCGGGCGGTGCTGGTGGGCCACAATGCCTTCTTCGACCACGACTTCGTCAAGGCGGCAGTGACCCGCACCGACCACAAGCGCGACCCGTTCCACCCGTTTTCCTGCTTCGACACCGTGTCACTGGCGGGCCTCGCCTTTGGCCAGACCGTGCTGGCAAAGGCCTGCGACATGGCCGGCATCCCGTTTGACCAGCGCGAAGCGCACTCAGCGGTGTATGACGCCGAACGCACGGCCGAGCTGTTCTGCACCGTGGTCAACCACTGGCGCGGTCTCGGTGGCTGGCCCACCGTGGCACCGCTGGAGCGACCACCGACGCTGAAGAAAAAGCGCTAGCCGGCCTCTCGGCCCCGCGCCTACGGGGAGCGGACGAAAACCCGGCAGACAAAAAAAGGGCGGCCATTGGCCGCCCTTTTTCAGTGCCTGATCCGGATCGAATCAGAGCTTGTCAGCGTTACCTGACAGGTACTCGGCCACACCGTCCGGGGTGTCCTTCATGCCGGCATCGCCCTTGTTCCAGCCAGCCGGGCAGACTTCGCCGTGCTCTTCGTGGAACTGCAGCGCGTCGACCAGACGAATCAGCTCGTCCATGTTACGGCCCAGCGGCAGGTCATTGACGATCTGGCTGCGCACCACGCCTTCCTTGTCGATCAGGAAAGCGCCACGGAAGGCTACACCGCCGTCGGACTCGACGTCGTAGTCCTTGGCGATCTGGTGGGTCATGTCAGCCGCCAGGGTGTACTTGACCTGGCCGATGCCACCGTTATCCACCGGGGTGTTACGCCAGGCGTTATGGGTGAAGTGGCTGTCGATGGAAACACCGATGACTTCCACGTTGCGCTCCTTGAACGCATCCATGCGGTGGTCCAGGGCGATCAGCTCTGACGGGCAGACGAAGGTGAAGTCCAGCGGGTAGAAGAACACCAGGCCATACTTGCCCTTGATGGCTTCGGACAGGGTGAACTCGTCAACGATGGAACCATCGCCGAGCACCGCGGGAACAGTGAAATCAGGAGCAGGTTTTCCTACCAGTACGCCCATGTCGTCCTCTCTTTCAGTTGGGTGTGAATGTTGAACTCGCGAAGGATCATACAACGCAAGGCCCAGACTCGCACCCCGATAACCATGATTGAGAAAAGCTATCGGGTGCGGCGTGCGCCAGTGGGACTGCGGCGCGCCAGGCGCCACCACATGGTGATGCCGCTGACGGCCAGCAGCACCAGCACCAGCGCGGCCAGATCCATGATGCGCTCGCCCACCGCACCGAACAGGCGACCGCTGTGCAGATCCTGCAGCAGGCGCTCCCAGTGCAATGACGCGGGCATGGACAAGGGCCGCACACGGGCCACCAGCGGGTCGGGCACGGACGCCAGCTGGGCCGGCTCCCAATCGACCCCGTCGGGCAACGGCGATGTCGCCAGGGTGGTCAGGGAAAACTGGCGCAGCTCACCGCCGGCCTCCAGAACCAGGGCATCACCGTGACGCCCCAGCCGTTCGAACGGGGGCACCCCCCAGGCCGGGCCCAGCTGTTCCCGCACCCTGCCATCTTCGTCCAGCAACAGCAGATCATTGCTGCAGGCCACCACGGTGCTGACACCGAAACGCACACCGCCACGCAAAGGCGCCGGACAATCCGCCAGCAGGCTGGTATCACCCTGCGCGGGCACGCGGTACAGGCGCTCACCCGAGGCCACCAGCCAGTCGTCACCGTAGGGCACACCCTTGAACGACTGCGGCAGGTTGACGCCATAGCTCCCCGCCAGCCAGGCCGGCATGGGCGTCTTGCCGAGACCCAGCCCATCGGAATGGTTGAGCAGCAGCCCGGTGATGCACAGGACAATTACCGGCAGGGTCACCAGCACACCCAGCCAGCGGTGCCAGCGGCGCAGCACCAGCAGCAACCGCCTCATTGCACCATCACCTGGGCATAGCCCCAGAGGGCCAGTCGCGCTGCCCGCTTCATGGCACGCACAGACAGGGTGGCACCGGTGATGTTGTCAATCGAACGGTCCAGCTTGTCTCCCTCCAGTGTGGCGCCGTCGAACTGCCGGGTAAAAAAGTCATGCTTGACCTCCCAGCCCCGGGACTCACGGTAGACCAGCACCTGCATGCCGGACACGCCGTCCGGCCCCACCAGCACGCCCACGGTGATCGGGTGATCACGACCAATCACGTCTATCACCCAGGCGACGGTGTCGCCCTGGCGCCAGTAGCGCTTGCGAAAACCCGGGTCCTCACCACTGATATCGCGGGCCTCGCTGCGCTGCGTTTCATCCAGCCAGAGCACCCCCGCTTCAGGCTCACCACTGAAGCTCTGGTCAAGAAAGCCGGGCACGCTGAGGTACGTGTCTTCAGTGACCGCCGCGGAAACGGTGATCGCCACAAACGACAAAAGCATGACGGGCAAGGCCCGCCATGCTTTAAGGGTTGATGCATGATTCATACGAATCAGAAGCTCCAGCCGATACCCAGGTTGACGCTATCATCCACCTTGTCGTCCTTGCTTGCATCCTTGTAGTTGACGTTCTGGTAGTCCGCCTTCAACACCACCTGCGGGTGCACCCAGTAGTTCACCCCGTAGGTGTTCACCAGCACTTCCGACTCCTGGTCGTCACGCTCGGCAAGGTCGTACTGGGTATGGCGGGCGAATACGCCCAGCTCATCAAACAGCTTGTAGCCGGCCTCCACATACTCGCCGGACTGCTCGTCCTGGCCAGTGGCTTCAGCGGCATCGCTGTCGATATCCCAGGCTGCGTGCATGGCCGTCAGCTGCAGGCCACCGATGGTGTAACGGGCATGCGCTTCCAGCAACTCGGCCTTGGCATCAGGCACATCGCCGGCGAAGCCCAGATCACCGTCGAGCGCACTCTGGTGGATATCATTCTGGCGCTGGTAAGTGACAGCCATGTCCAGGCCAGGCAGACCGACATAGCGCACACGGCCTGTCCAGGCACCATCATTGGCATTGGCCTTGGCGCTTTTCTGGCGGCCACCACGGATCTCGTAGTCATCCTCTACCAGCAGGCCGGAGTGGAATGCCAGGTCGTAGCTCAGGCCGGCACCGAGGTCCTGGGTAAACCAGACACCGGTTTCCCACCAGGTGGTCGGAATAATCTGGCTCTCAAGCTTGTTGCGCTCGACACCGTAGAAGGTATCCGGCTCATGGGTCTCGTTCAGGATACCCACCGGTACCAGGAACAGGCCGCCCTTGACCCGCGTGGTGTCACTGGTGTCCACCTCGATGTAGGCCTGCTCAAGCTCGACGGCGCCCGGCTTGCCTTCGCCCGAGTAGGCGTGCTCGACCTCGAGCTCCGAGAAGAAGCGCACGGAATCACTGTAGTCATAACCGAAGAACAGCACGAAACGGTGGGCATCCACCATGTCGTCCTTCTGCGGGCCGGATTCGGTATCGCGGTAGTTGTTGTAATGGTGCTCGCCGTAGCCGCCAATGCTGATGTTGGCCAACGGGCTGTTGCTGGTCTCGGATTGCTTCAGGCTCTCGATTTCACTGGCCAGGATGTCGATCTGCTTCTGCAGGTCTTCCACGGTCTGCGCGTGGGCGCCGCTGGCGGCGGCCAGTACGCTGAGGGCAACAAGGCTGCGCTTCATTCCGGTATCTCCCCAATCAAGGTTGTGTCACTCAACAGGGGGCGCAGTCTACTCAACGCAAATCTAAATGCAAGTCTTTCTCATTCGCTTTCTCTTCCCGAAGCCACAAAAAAACCCGGCTGGCCGGGTTTTTCCTGTGATAACAGCCGCTTATTGCTCGGGCATGTCGCTGGCCGCTTCTTCCATCATCTGCGCCAGCTCACCGGAGCGCTGCATTTCCAGCAGGATGTCGCTGCCACCGATCAATTCGCCCTTGATCCACAATTGCGGAAATGTGGGCCAGTTGCCGTACTTGGGCAGCGACGACCGGATTTCCGGTGCCTCGAGAATGTTGACGTAGGCAAACGGTTTGCCCACCGCGGTCATCACCTCCACGGCGCGGGCAGAAAAGCCGCACTGCGGGAACTGCGGGGTGCCCTTCATGTAAAGGATCACCGCGTTGTTCTCGATCTGGTCTTTGATGACCTCCATGATATCCATACTACGCACCTGCTCTTTCGGATGTGTGTTTGCGCCCTATTCTAGCATTTCCCCGAAGCCTCCGCCCCCCGGGGTCTCCAGGACGAGGCGGTCACCGGGCACCAGCTCGGCACTGTATTTTGGGGGCAATTCGGCACCGTTCAAGAGGTTGCACCCCGGTTTTCCCGGCTGGCCACCGGCCAGCCCCCAGGGAGCGTGCCGACGTCGCTCGGTCAGCACCGTGAAGGTTGCCGCTGCCAGCACTTCCAGCTCGCGCACCAGGCCATCACCACCCCGATGCCGTCCGGCCCCGCCACTGCCCCGGCGAATGCCGTACCGGAGTACACGCAGGGGGTAATGGCTTTCCAGGCTCTCCACCGGGGTATTCAGGGTGTTGGTCATGTGCGCCTGGACACCGTCCAGGCCATCGCCATGGGCATGCGCGCCCAGGCCACCACCGGCCGTCTCATAGTAGTCCCAGCCGGCGTCGCCGCGTGCGCCCATGGCGAGGTTGTTCATGGAACCGTGGCTGGCCGCCGGAATACGCTCCGGAATGGCTGGCGCCAGGGCGCCCAGCACGGCATCCACCAGGCGCATACTGGTTTCCACATTCCCCGCGGCCACCGCTGCGGGCCGGCGGGCATTGACCAGCGACCCCTCGGGCGCCGCCAACCGGATGGGGCGGAACAGGCCGGCACAGGCGGGGGCATCCGCCGGCATCAGGCAGCGGAACACGTAATAGACAGCGGCCGCCGCCACCGACAGGGGCGCATTGATGTTGCCCGGCACCTGTGCGCTGGTACCGGCAAAGTCCACCGCCACATCGCTGCCTGCCACCGTTACCGTCACGCATACCGGCAGGTCTTCATGCCCCTGGCCGTCATCGTCCATGACATCTTCGAACGCGTAACGGCCATCCGGAATCTGCGCCAGCGCCTGGCGCGCCAGTCGCTCGCCGTAGTCGTTCAGGGCATCCAGGGCCTGGCCCATGCCGGCCGGCGTCATTTCTGCCAGCATCGCCTGCACACGCCGCGCGCCGACACGGGCGGCGCTGGCCTGGGCGGCAAAATCGGCAAAGCGCGGCGCAGACAGCGGTGCCCTGCTGAGGGACGTCTGGCCGGTAAGGCGACCCGCCAGCGACAGGTTCCATTGCGCTCCCCGACACAACCAGGTGGGCGCAATCACAATGCCCTCCTCTTCCAGCCGCGTGGACACCGGCATGGAGCCCGGCGTATCGGCACCGATGTTGGCGTGGTGGGCGCGCGTGACGGCGAACGCATCGGGCCGGGTGGCCGCGGCGGAAAACACGGGGGCGATCACGGTGACATCGGGCAGATGGGTGCCACCCAGGTAGGGGTCATTCAGTACCAGCAACGTATCCGGCTGCCAGTCACAGGCAGACACCACATCCGCCACGGCAAACGCCATGCTGCCCAGGTGCACGGGTATGTGCGCTGCCTGGGCACACAGCTGGCCATCCGCGTCAAAAATGGCACAGGAAAAATCGAGCCGGTCCTTGATGTTGGGCGAGAACGCACTGCGTCGCAGCACCGCCCCCATCTCGTCACAGATCCCCGACAGGCGATGGGTAAAGATGCTCAAGCGTACCGGACTGATGTCCTGGGCCATGCCTTCTCCTGCATTCAGCGGGCGAAATTGACCGCCGGGCCGGGCCCGGCTGGGGCGTATTGAAACCACTGGACAATAATTGCGCAAGGGGCCGCAGGTAGCTATTATCGGCGGTTTCCTCGGCAGCCCTGGCTGCCGTTTTTGTTTTCGGGACATTCCCGGCAGGTCGCCCGGCACACGCATGACCAACCCATGACTGCCGGGATGCACGTGTTTTTGAACGGGCGCATGCATGCGCCATGGAAGCAACATGACTGACAAATACCTGATGCCAACCTATGCCCGCCAGCCAGTGACCTTTGTTACGGGCGAGGGCTGTCGCTTGACCGACAGTGACGGCCGCCAGTACCTGGATGTGGTGGCAGGCATCGCCGTGTGCAACCTGGGCCATTGCCATCCCGCCGTTACCCGGGCCATACAGGCACAGGCCGGCACGCTGGTGCACACGTCCAACCTGTACCACATCCAGGCGCAGGAAACGCTGGCGGAAAAGCTTTGCCAGGCATCAGGCATGGAGAAAGTATTTTTCTCCAATTCCGGTGCCGAAGCCAATGAAGCGGCGATCAAGCTGGCGCGCCTGCACGGCCACCGCAAAGGCAGCGACAACCCCACCGTCATCGTCATGGACAGCGCGTTTCACGGGCGCACCATGGCAACGCTGACCGCCACCGGCAACCGCAAGGCACAGGCCGGTTTCGAGCCGCTGCTGTCGGGTTTCTCGCGTGCGCCGTTCAATGACGTGGATGCAGTACGCCGGATCATCGAACACAACAAGGACGTGGCTGCCGTGCTGGTGGAACCGGTGCAGGGCGAAGGCGGTGTCAACGTACCGGACCCGGATTACCTGGCGCGGCTGTCCGACTTGTGCGAAGAACATGACCTGCTGCTGATGCTGGATGAAATCCAGACCGGCAACGGTCGCACCGGCAGCTACTTTGCCTTCCAGCAGATCGAGGGCTGCAAGCCCGATGTGGTTACCACCGCCAAGGGCCTGGGTAACGGCTTCCCCATCGGCGCCTGCCTGGTGGCCAACCGTGCCAGTGAGCTGTTCGGACCGGGCAGCCACGGCAGCACCTACGGCGGCAACCCACTCGGCTGTGCTGCGGCACTGGCCGTGGTGGAGACCCTCCAGGACGGCATCATCGACAGCGTCCACGTGCGCGGCCAGTACCTGCGCCAGACTCTCACGCAACGTTTTGCCGACCATGCCATGTTCCGTGAGGTGCGCGGCCAGGGACTGATCAACGCCATGCAGCTGGACCGGGACTGCCCGGAACTGGTGGGACTTTGCCGCGAGCGTGGCTTGCTGATCAACGTCACCGCCGGCAGCGTCATTCGCATGGTGCCACCGCTGGTGATCAGCGAGGCCGAGATCGACGAAATGGTCAACATTCTTGAAGACGCCATCAAGGCGTTCAGTGATTCCCAGGAGGCCGCATGAGCGTCCGGCATTTTCTTACCCTGCAAGATCTGGACAGCAGCGAACTGGGCTTCTTGATCCAGCGCGCCATCGAACTGAAGACCATGCTGGGCCGCGGCCAGACCCACGAAATCATGCGTGGCAAGACCCTGGGGATGATTTTCGAAAAATCCTCTACACGCACCCGCGTGTCTTTCGAAGTCGCCATGACACAGTTCGGCGGCGCCAGCATCTTCCTGTCGCCTCGGGATACCCAGCTTGGCCGGGGCGAGCCCATCGAGGATTCTGCCCGGGTCCTGTCGCGCATGGTCGATGCCATCATGATTCGCACCTTCGCCCACGACACCGTTGAGGCGTTTGCCAGCCATTCCCGGGTGCCGGTGATCAATGCGCTGACGGACGACTTCCACCCCTGCCAACTGCTGGCCGACATGCAGACCTATGTCGAGCATCGCGGCAGCATCCAGGGCAAGAAGGTGGTGTGGATCGGCGACGGCAACAACATGTGCAACTCCTACATCAACGCCGCGCGCCAGTTCGACTTCGAGCTGTTGGTCGCCTGCCCGGACGGGTTCGAGCCACGCAAGGACCTGGTCGCCGACAACAGCGACCGGGTCTCCATCGAGCGAGACCCTGCCGTGGCCGTTGCCGGCTCCCACCTGGTGGTTACCGACGTCTGGGCCTCCATGGGCCAGGAGGAAGAGCAGTCAGCACGGGTGCGTGCGTTCTCCGATTACCAGGTCAGTCCGGCACTGATGGACCGCGCCGACAGCCAGGCCCTTTTCATGCATTGCCTGCCGGCGCATCGCGGTGAAGAAGTCAGTCATGACATGCTGGATGATCCGCGTGCAGTGGTCTGGGATGAAGCGGAAAACCGGCTGCATGCGCAAAAGGCGTTGCTGGAATTCTTGGTCACGCGCAGCGGCGAAAAGAACCTGTAGGGCAGCAGGCCCGGGCGTCAGGCCTGGGCGCGCGCCGCATCCGCCGGCGCCTCATCGTCGCCCTCGGTAACAACACGGTTGCGACCGGACTCCTTGGCCCGGTACAGACAGGTATCCGCACGCGCCAGCGTTTCATCAATGCGCTCACCCGGCCGGTACTGCGCCACGCCCACGGAAACCGTCACATCGAGCGCTTCATTGAGATCATGGAAGCCGGTCTTTTCCAGTGAGCCCCGCAGACGTTCGCACACATAGGCCGCCTCACCGAGTTCAGTCTGGCTCAACACCAGGACGAATTCCTCACCGCCCAGCCGGCCGGTATAGTCCGCTTCCCTCAATGAATCATGCACCAGCCGGGCAAACCGGCGCAGCACTTCATCGCCGACACCATGGCCATAGGTGTCATTGATGTTCTTGAAATGATCCAGGTCCAGGTAACAGAGCGAAAAGTGGTAATCACCGGAATCCGCCAGCGCCTGCTGCTGTGACAGGATGTCCATGATGTGGCGACGGTTGAACAGCCCGGTCAGCTCATCACGGATGGCCATTTCCCGCACCTTTTCCAGCGCTTCACCAAGCTCGCCATTCTTGCGCGACAGGCGCGCCCGAAACGCATTGATGGCGGCACCGGTGACACAGAACGCCACACAGGTGAGGGTGAAGATCATCCACTGGAGCACTTCCACGGACAGGTTCAGGTTGATACTGCGATCAGCAAACACCAGCCCCAGCACCAGTGCATAGCCCAGTGAGGCGACCAGGGAAAGACCCGCCAGGCGCCAGAAACCGGAGCGAAACGCGGCCAAAAGCATGACGCCGAAATACACCATGACCACACTGATGCGGAACGCGTCCACGTAGTAACTGGTGACCAGGAAACCCAGCGTCAGCCAGAGCGCAAACCACATGGAAATGGACGGGTCTCTCCAGTCCAGGGTGACGCCACTGCGGACGATGGCGAACAGCGCCAGGTTACCCGCCCAGATGACACCGAATATGGCGCTGAAAAGCCCCAGGGATGCAGCGAAATAACCGCCGTTGTAGTAGAACAGACAAATACTGGTGTGCACCAGGCTGGCGAACAGGGCCACCGCCGCGTGGCGGACGACCAGGCGCTTTTCATTCAGCGCCAGTTTTCGGGCCCGTTCAAGGTCGGCTATCACACCTGGACCTCCTCAGCAGCACACACCCGGTTTCGCCCTCCATTCTTGGCACGGTAGAGGGCCTCATCGGCCCTGGCCAGCAGGCGATCCAGGGATTCGCCCTTGTGAAATGCCGCCAGTCCCAGTGATGCCGTCACCCGCAGATCGGGTGCCGACGCGTAACGACAGTCGGCAATAGCCTGACGCAACTTGTCGGCAAATGCCAGAGACTCACTGGCACTGCTCTTCACCAGCACGACAAGGAATTCCTCACCGCCGAGACGGGCGGCAAAATCACGCCCGCTCAGCAGCGAGCGAACTGTTTCCGAAAAACCACGCAAGACGTCATCACCTACGTTGTGGCCATGGGTATCGTTGACCTGCTTGAAATGATCCAGGTCCACATACAATGCATGGAAAGTAAAGGCATCGCGGTTAGCCATTTCACGAATCTTGAATAAACGTTCCATGGCATGGCGCCGGTTGTACAGGCCGGTGAGCTCATCGCGGATCGCCATGTCCTGTATCCGGTCGACAATGGTCTCCAGCTGGGTGTTGCGCTGGGCCAGTTGCACACGGATGGAAGAAATCTCGCCGGCCACCATAACCGCACCCACGGTAATCATGGTGAAGGCGGCCCACTGGATCACTTCCGCAGTGACATCGATGGCCTCCGGATGACGTTCAGCGACCATCCAGATGATGAAGGCATAGAGCGACACGCACAGGGTGCTGATGGCGACAAAGGACATGAAACGCAGGCGGAACACCCCGGTCTGCAGGATGGCGAAGAACAGCACCATGACGCACAGCCGCACCTGGTCGACGTAGTAAGCCGTCAGCAACAGGCTGAGCGTGGACCAGAGAATGATCGGGACGCTCATGGACGGGTCGCGGAAACGCCGGTTGAGTCCCACCAGGATGGTGCCCACCAGGATCAGGTGGCCGACCCAGATGGCACTGAACACCTGGTTGAACACCTCGGAGGAACCGCGGAAAAAGTCCAGCTGCAGGGCGATCCAGCACACCCCGGTGTGCGCCAGCGCACCCAGCAGCGCAGTGACGATCAATTGGTAATAGCGGTTTGACGGCGTAATGCTGGCATCCGATGCCATCTCATTCTGCATTGCCCCGGTCCTCCTGTGGTGCCCGACAGCGAGCCCTAATACGAAAGTACCACCTCTCTTTAACCCAATACTATTATTAAATGTGACCTGAGTCACATCACCTGTCGGCCCCAGATACCGCTCATCCCGCCCCGCCGGTGTCGCATACGCGGGCCACGGCCTGGCGCCAGCCGGCGTAGCGCTGCTGCCGGGTGGGCTCATCCAGTGCCGGCCGGAAGCTGCGATCACACTGCCATTGCCCTGCCACTGCGTCGAGGGACTCGAACACCCCGGCCTGCAGGCCCGCCAGGTACGCAGCCCCCAGGGCAGTGGTTTCGGTGACCACCGGGCGATCCACCTGGGTGCCGAGGATGTCCGCCAGCGCCTGGGTCAGCCAGTTGTTGACCACCATGCCGCCGTCCACCCGCAGGGCGGTGGGCCGCGCGGCGCCGTCTGCCATCATGGCCTCGAGCAGATCCAGCGTCTGGTAACAGACCGACTCCAGCCCGGCGGTCACCACCTCGGCAATGCCGGTATCACGGGTCAGGCCCAGCAGGGCACCTCGGGCGTGGGGGTCCCACCAGGGCGCCCCCATGCCGGTGAAGGCGGGCACCAGGTAGACACCCCGGGCACCACTGACACTGCGCGCCAGGGCTTCGGTTTCGCTGGCATCGGCAATCAGGCGCAAGCCGTCGCGCAACCACTGGATGGCGGCACCGGCCACGAAAATGGAGCCTTCCAGCGCATAGGTGGTTTCACCGTTGAGGCGATAACCCACCGTGGTCAGCAGACGGTTTTCCGAACGCACCGCATCGGTACCGGTGTTCAGCATCATGAAGCAGCCGGTGCCATAGGTGCTCTTCACCATGCCCGGCTGGAAACAGGCCTGCCCCACCAGGGCGGCCTGCTGGTCACCAGCCATGCCCAGCACCTTTACCGGGGCACCGAAGTGATCACTCACGCATGTACCGAAGTCTGCGGCGCTGTCATGCACCTGCGGCAACACCGCCGAGGGGATGTTGAACAGCGCCAGGAGGTCGTCGTCCCAACGCTGTTCATGGATATTGAATAACAGGGTGCGGGAGGCATTGGTGGCATCGGTGGCGTGGTTGGCACCACCGGTGAGCTGCCACAGCAGCCAGCAGTCGATGGTGCCGAAGGCCAGCTCGCCTTTTTCAGCACGGCGGCGCGCGCCATCAACATTGTCCAGCAGCCAGCCGAGCTTGGTGGCGGAAAAATACGGGTCCAGCAGCAGGCCGGTACGTGCCTGCACCATGGCCTCATGACCTGCCTTCTTGAGTGCCTCACAGCGGTCAGCCGTGCGCCGGTCCTGCCAGACAATGGCAGGGGCCAGCGGCTGGCCGGTGTCGCGCTCCCACAGCACCGTGGTTTCGCGCTGGTTGGTGATACCGATGACGGTTTTCGCCGGATCCGCGCCATGCTCGCTGAACAGCTCACGGCACAGGGCCAGGCAGTCCTGCCAGATTTCCATGGCGTCATGCTCTACCCAGCCATCGCCCGGGTAATGCTGGCGAAATTCCTTTTGCTTCTGCCCCAGGGGCCGGCCCTGGGCATCAAACAGAATGGCCCGCGAGCTGGTGGTGCCCTGGTCGATGGCAAGCAGGTAGTCGGTCATATCGGCGTCCTGTTTCCGCTGGCTGAAAATAATCGGCAAGCGTAACAGGAATGGCTGGGGCGTGAATGGGCATAATCTGCACCTCCCTGTTGGCACCTGACCGTAAAAGCCGCATCAGGTCCGGGAGCCGGTGCCGTCCCTGGCACCGTGTGGAGATCGCAGGACCGGGCTGGCCTTCCCGGCCCCGGTCAACGGCTGCCCAGTGGGTCGCAGTGGAAGGCAGCCGGTTGCTCACCGGACAGCCAAGATACTGTACGTAAAGACAGTGGTCAAGCGCCATGGATGTCGATGCCGGCATTTACAGTTGGTTACACCAGACACACACAGTCGCGACAGAGTTTTCCGGCCATCCGGCTATGCTTAACCTAACACCTCGTAAGCACAACTTTGCAGTTTTCCCGAAGCCCATCCCTGATGGGCTTTTTCTTTTCTGGTCGCCTGTCAGGGCACACCGGGCTGCTCCAGCTGCCCGCTGACCAGCACATGCCCTGGCACCGCACGCCGGCGCGGCCAGATCAACCGGAAGCGTGCCCCGCCCATGGGCGATGTCTCGATATCCACCTGCCCGCCGTGCCACTCGGCAATGCGCTGGACAATGGAAAGGCCCAGGCCATAGCCGCCACTCTTGCGGTGTCGCGACTCGTCCAGGCGAGCAAACGGCTTGAATACCCGGCTACGGTCATTTTCCGGAATACCCGGCCCGTCATCATCCACCTCGATCACCGCCAGGTCACCGTCCACCCGGTAGCGCATCACCACGCGGGAACGGGCGTAGCGCAAGGCGTTGGTCGCCAGGTTCTGGACGATCCGGTGCAGATAGCGCTCGGCGCCCTGACAGCGGCGATACTCCGGCGGCAGCGCATCCAGCGAGCGGTCCACTTCCAGCGAGATGTCCCCGCTCAGGGGCAGCAGCTCGTCCCGTAACCGGTTCAAGAGATCCGGCGCATCCAGGTCGTCGAATTCGATGGAGGGAGCACCTTCCTCCAACCGGGCGAAGGTCAGGATTTCGTCGATCAGGTCATCCAGCTGGTCGATGTCGTTGTCCAGTTCATCCAGTCGCCGGCGCCGCTCCTTCATATCCTCCACGTCCTCAAGCATCTCCAGGCCGAAGCGCAGGCGCGCCACCGGCGTGCGCAATTCATGCGACACCGCCCGTGTCATCTCCCGCTGGGACTGGATCAGCCGGCGAATATGATCAGTCATGCCATTGAAGGTGGCCGCCAGCTGGCCCACCGCATCCTGGCTGCTGACATCCGCCTTGGCATTCAGGTCCCCTGCCCCCAACCGCTCCACGGCTCGCCCGAGGCGCAGCAGGCGCAATTGCAGCGGGCGCACCAGCAGGTACGCGGCAAAGCCCATGGCCACCAGGCCCAGGGCACCGACGAACACCATCATCTCGACCGGGTAATACTCGAACAGGGACATGGGCCCCAGCACCAGCACATCACCGGTACTGCCGATGGGCGCATACACCACCACGCCAGAGGGCTGGCCGCGCGTGCGCTCCTCAATGGCAGTGACCACCTCGCGCCGTGACAGACGCTGCAGCTGCTCGCGGTCGAGCTTGAGTTCGTTGAAGGGGATGCGGTCGATAGTGAAGCCGAAGTGCTGCTGGATCCTGGCCAGCTCCTCGTTCCATTGCTCGGGCGCGAAATTGGAGATTTCATCCAGCACAAGCAGTGCCGTGGCGCGCGCCTGCTGTTCGGAAACCCGGGTCATGCGGGTGTAGAGGAAACGGGCATCACCAGGCAACTGGAAGTAGATATCCGCATAGCCGCCAGCCTCATTGAGCTGCATGACCACGCGACCGTCGGCCAGCCTGGCCAGTTCATCATCACTGAGCGCTGCTTCCTCCGGGGTCCGTATCTGCACCGGTGAGCCCATCAGGCGGCCCAGCACCTGAAGCCAGCGCTCCAGCGCTGCCGCATCCTGCTGGCGCTGGACACCCCGGGCCATCAGGTAAAAGGTGCCGCGGGCCATGGACTCACGGTAGACGTCGGCCCGATAGCTGTTGACCACGGTGACGCCGGCATAGGCCAGCAGGCCCACCAGGAGCACGGCCAGCATCATGCCGCCATAAATACGCAGGAAAATACTGTTCACGGGATAAGCCCGGGCCGCTTCCGGCCCTGGTCAGACCACGTCGGCCACAAACAGGTACCCCTTGGAACGCACCGTCTTGATGCGACGAGGATTATCAGGGTCGTCACCGACTTTGGGGCGAATGCGGGAAATGCGAACGTCGATGGACCGGTCCTGACCGTCATACTGGATACCGCGCAACTTCTCGAAAATGGTCTCTCGAGAAAGCACATTACCGGCATTGGACGCCAGCAGCCAGAGCAGGTCGTACTCGGCACTGGTCAACTCCACCGACGCGCCGTCCAGCAACACTTCACGGGCCGCATTGTCGATTACCAGGTTGCCGAATTCCAGGCGGCTGGACGCCGGCTCCTGGTCCGCCTCCACGCGGCGCAACAGCGCCCGGATGCGGGCCAGCAGCAGACGCGGCTTGACCGGCTTGGGCACATAGTCATCCGCACCCATCTCCAGGCCCAGGATCTGGTCCATGTCGTCAGTGCGTGCGGTGAGCATAAGAATGGGGTTACTGAACCCGTGGGAGCGCACTTCACGACACACGGTCAGGCCGTCCGCACCGGGCAGCATCAGGTCCAGCACCACCAGGTCGGGCTGGTCGGCACGAATGCGGGTAATGGCTTCCTCACCATTTCCGATCACCTCGACGCTGATGCCATTGTTACGCAGGTAATCGCTGGTCAGTTCGGCCAGGCGCTCGTCATCCTCGACTATCAGGATTCGCGGTTCGTTATCCACTGTTGTCTCCCACACCCGTTGTTGTACTGATCGTTGTGCTGGTTAATGCGCCGGCCGTCCGGCAGGACCGTCGTTGCTGACGATTAAAACCCACTGCCGGTGGACTCGACAATACACCGTCAACCGCGCTGTCCGCTGCTTTCAGAGAAGGGAATGTTGCCACAGAGCCGACACAACATATAGTATGACGTTACGGTTGGTAGCAGGGCGGTAACCAGCGCCAGAAACACGCACAACCGGTCAACAAGTTATCCACAACATTTCCCCCGCCAGACCCCTTGCATTCACCCCGACAGCGCTATAACTTGTAGTCATCTGCAGTCGCAACCCCAAGATGTTGGGTTTTGCGGCCCGCGCCGCCCACACAGGCGACGCACTGCGAACCCCGGCACCGCAACAGGCAGTTGGCGCCCCGGGATGACAGGCAGACAAGGGCAGCCGGCTACAAAGCCACAACAAAAACACAACATATAGTGTTGCCAGAGAATACGGTGTTGCCACATGGCAGGGACAGAGCGGCTCACAACATTTCCAGACCACCAGGGACAAACCGGCACCGGCCGGCCAGACCTGGCGCCGTGACGGCGTCGGGCAGGACGTCGTTCTGGACAGGCCCGGCGCAAAAGAGCCGGGAGACCGCCAGGGCGGCATACAGACAGTTTGCCGGGCAGTGCCGGGCAAATCACGAAAAACAGCGCACAGCCACGGCCGGCGCGAAAAGACAGACCAACCCATAACAGCGGATACAAACGGAGACGGGCGATCATGCAAACGGATATCCAGAACCAGGGCAGCAGCCAGCCCCAGGCAGTGCAGGACGACAACACGGAAAGCAGCCTGTCGGCCACCGCGCCGGGCCAGCTGCGCGTGATCAAGCGTAACGGCAAGGTGGTGCCCTACACCGATGAGAAAATCACGGTGGCCATCACCAAGGCATTCCTGGCCGTCGAAGGCGGCACGGCAGCCGCGTCCAGCCGTATCCACGAGACTGTCGAGCGCCTGACCGAGCAGGTCACGGCCACGTTCAGCCGCCGCCTGCCGTCCGGTGGCACCATCCACATCGAGGATATCCAGGACCAGGTGGAACTGGCCCTGATGCGCAACGGCGAACACAAGGTGGCCCGGGACTACGTCCTCTACCGGGAAGAACAGGCGCGCAAGCGTGCCGAAAAAGCGCGCAGCGCCCCGGCCGACCAGGCGCCGGCCGAAAGCAGCATCAGCGTGACCATGGAAGACGGCAGCACCCAGCCGCTGGACATGGGCCGGATCGAATACCTGATCCGCGAAGCCTGCGAAGGGCTGGAAGACGTCAGCCCTGACAAGATTCTCGAGGAAACCGTCAAGAACCTGTATGACGGTGTCTCCATTCGTGACGTCAACACTTCCATGGTGATGACCGCCCGCACCATGATCGAAATGGAACCGAACTACTCCCAGGTTACCGCCCGCCTGCTGATGGACCGTCTGCGTGCAGAGGCGCTGCAGTTCCTGGGTGTTGCCGACCGTGCCAGCCAGCACGAGATGGAAGCACTGTACCCGCAGGCCCTCGCCGCCTACATCCACAAGGGCGCCGAGCTGGAACTGCTGGACGAGGAACTGACCCGCTACGACCTGGCCAAGCTGGGAGCAGCACTCAAGGGTGAACGTGACATGCAGTTCACCTACCTGGGCCTGCAGACCCTGTATGACCGCTACTTCATCCACCACGGCGACACCCGTTTCGAGCTGCCGCAGTGCTTCTTCATGCGCGTGGCAATGGGTCTGGCCGTGCGCGAAGAGAATCGCGAAGAGCGCGCCATCGAGTTCTACAACCTGCTCTCCAGCTTTGACTACATGAGCTCCACGCCGACGCTGTTCAACGCCGGCACCCTGCGTCCGCAGCTGTCATCCTGCTACCTGACCACGGTGCCGGATGACCTGGAAGGCATCTACGGTGCCATCCGTGACAACGCCATGTTGTCCAAGTGGGCCGGTGGCCTGGGCAACGACTGGACCCCGGTGCGTGCGCTGGGCTCCTACATCAAGGGCACCAACGGCAAGAGCCAGGGCCTGGTACCGTTCCTGAAGGTGGTCAATGACACCGCCGTTGCCGTGAACCAGGGTGGCAAGCGCAAGGGCGCGGTGTGTGCGTACCTGGAAACCTGGCACCTGGACATCGAGGAATTCCTCGAGCTGCGCAAGAACACAGGTGACGACCGTCGTCGTACCCACGACATGAATTCCGCCAACTGGATTCCTGACCTGTTCATGAAGCGGGTCATGGAAGAAGGCGAATGGACCCTGTTCTCGCCCAACGACGTCCCGGACCTGCATGACCTGTATGGCCAGGCGTTCGAGAAGCGTTACCAGGAATACGAGCAGATGACCCGCGATGGCTCCCTGAAGCTGTTCAAGCGCATTCCGGCGGTCAACCTGTGGCGCAAGATGCTGTCCATGTTGTTCGAAACCGGCCATCCGTGGATGACGTTCAAGGATCCGTGCAACCTGCGCAGCCCGCAGCAGCACACCGGCGTGGTACACAGCTCGAACCTGTGCACCGAGATCACCCTGAACACCAACGCCGAAGAAATCGCCGTGTGCAACCTGGGCTCAATCAACCTGACCAAGCACGTAACCCGCGAGGGCGGCCTGGACCAGGAGAAGCTGGCCCGCACCGTGAAGACGGCTGTGCGCATGCTCGATAACGTTATCGACATCAACTACTACAGTGTGCCGCAGGCGCGTAACTCGAACCTGAAGCACCGCCCGGTGGGCATGGGCATCATGGGTTTCCAGGACTCCCTGTACATCCAGAACCTGGCCTACAACAGCCCCGAGGCCGTCGAGTTCGCTGACCGTTCCATGGAAGCGGTGAGCTACTACGCCATCCTCGCCTCCACCGAACTGGCCGAAGAACGTGGCAGCTACAGCAGCTACGAAGGCTCCCTGTGGAGCAAGGGCATCCTGCCCATCGACTCGCTCGACATCATGGTGCGCGAGCGTGGCGAGGAGTACTGCAAGGTGGACCGCAGCCAGACCCTGGACTGGGACCATGTGCGCAACCGTGTACGCACCGCCGGCATGCGCAACTCCAATGTCATGGCGATCGCGCCGACCGCGACCATCGCCAATATCACTGGCGTGTCGCAGTCCATCGAGCCCACGTACCAGAACCTGTATGTGAAATCGAACCTGTCCGGCGAATTCACCGTGGTCAACCCGTACCTGGTCAACGAGCTCAAGTCCCGTGGCCTGTGGGACAACGTCATGGTCAACGATCTCAAGTACTACGACGGTTCCGTACTGCCGATTGACCGCGTGCCGGAAGATCTCAAGGAGGTGTACCGCACCTCGTTCGAGATCGAGACCCGCTGGATGGTGGAATCCGCCAGCCGTCGCCAGAAGTGGATCGACCAGGCCCAGTCGCTGAACCTGTATATCAACCAGGCCAACGGCAAGAAACTGGACGTGACCTACAAGATGGCGTGGCTGCTGGGGCTGAAGACCACCTACTACCTGCGTGCCATCGGCGCCACCAGCACCGAGAAGTCCACCATCAACGATGGTCGCCTGAACCGTGTTTCGGCCACCGCCGAAGGCGCTGCGGAGTTCAACCAGGCAGCCGATGTCCCCAAGGCCTGCTCGATTGACGACCCCGATTGCGAGGCGTGCCAGTAACAGAAGTGCGGGTGAGGCAGACAGCTGTCTCACCCGTTGATAACAAGGAATTTTCTATAGTCGTGTTTCACGGCTTGAAGTAAAGACGGAGGATTGATCATGCTGAGTTGGGATGAGTTCCATGCGGAAGAGAAACCAGTCGCCCGGCAGCCTCAGCCCGCAGCGCAGGCGCAACCGGAACCGGACACTGCACCGCAGGAACCGGCTCCTGCAGCACCGGCACCGCGAGCAGATGTTTCTGCAGCAGCAGAGCCTGCCGCCGAGTACCGAGCAGAACCCGCCGAAGAAGTAGCACCTGACGCCCCTGCGCAGAGTGCGCCGGCAAATGATGCCGTGGCCCGCGCCCGCGCCACCGTGGCAAAGATGGATGCCTCTGAAGGTGTGGCCGAGCTGGAAGGCACCGCCGGCCGAGTGGAAGTTGACGAAAAGAGCATGATCAACTGCCGCGCCGACCTGAACCAGCTGGTACCGTTCAAGTACGACTGGGCCTGGCAGAAGTACCTGGATGGCTGCTCCAACCACTGGATGCCGCAGGAAGTGAACATGAGTGCCGACGTGGCACTGTGGAAGAACCCGGAAGGCCTGACCGAGGACGAGCGACGCATCGTCAAACGCAACCTGGGCTTCTTCTCCACCGCAGATTCACTGGTGGCGAACAACCTGGTGCTGGCCACCTATCGCCTGATCACCAACCCGGAAGCGCGCCAGTACATTCTGCGCCAGGCCTTTGAAGAGGCCATCCACACCCATGCCTACCAGTACTGCATCGAGTCGCTGGGCATGGACGAGGGTGAAATCTTCAACATGTATCGCGAGATTCCTTCCGTGGCCAAGAAAGCCACCTGGGGCATCGAGTACACCCGCGAACTGTCCGACCCCAAGTTCCAGACCGGCACGCCGGAAGCGGACAAGGCACTGCTGAAGAACCTGATCGCGTTCTACTGTGTGCTGGAAGGCATCTTCTTTTACTGCGGCTTTACCCAGATCCTGTCCATGGGCCGTCGCAACAAGATGACCGGTGTAGCGGAGCAGTTCCAGTACATCCTGCGCGACGAATCCATGCACGTGAACTTCGGCGTGGACGTGATCAACCAGATCAAGCTGGAAAACCCGCAACTGTGGGACAAGGAAATGCAGGACAAGGCCACCCAGATGATCCTGGAAGGCACCGAACTGGAAATCCAGTATGCCCGCGACACCATGCCGCGTGGCGTCCTTGGCATGAACGCCAAGATGATGGAAGAGTACCTGCAGTTCATCGCCAACCGGCGCCTGGCCCAGCTGGGCCTGCCGGAGCAGTTCAAGGGTGTATCCAACCCGTTCCCCTGGATGAGCGAGATCATGGACCTGCGCAAGGAGAAGAATTTCTTCGAAACGCGCGTGATCGAGTACCAGGTCGGCGGCGCCCTGAACTGGGACTGATAGTTCGACCCGCCTGCCCAGGGCAGGCGCATGCCACGCTACAGGGGCCGCAAGGCCCCTTTTTTATGCCCGTCGCCCTTGCCTGACAGTGCCCCGATGAAACCTGCGCCGCCCCGGCGATTCCACTACAATGGCCGCTGTTTCAGGGATGGAGACACACACGCAATGACCTGCCCACTGCCTGCAAGCTGGCCGGCCTGATGCCCGCGTTGATACGTGCCCTGTCGGTACTGACACCGGTGGCGCTGTTGCTCTGGCTGGCCTGGCCAACCGTCACCGCCATCACTGCGGTATGGCTGGATGATGGCACCTACTCCCACGGCAGCCTGCTGCTGGCCACCTGTGCATGGCTGGTCTGGCATGAAAGGCGAAACCAGCCCTGGCCCGCCCCACGGCCCTGGTGGCCCGGCATGGCGATACTGGCCCTGGGCGCCACCGCCTACCTGCTGTCCCTGCTCAGTGCCATTGACCTGCTGCAACGTCTGTTGCTGCTTCCCCTGCTGTTATCCGCCGTTGCCACCGTCTCCGGCCTGCCGCGTGCTCGCCGGCTGCTGTTCCCGGCATTACTGCTGTCCCTGGCCCTGCCGGTCTGGGGGCTGCTGATTCCGGCGCTGCAATCACTGGCGGTGTTGATGGTTGGCGGACTGCTGGACTGGCAGGAAATACCGGCGCGCATTCATGCCACCTACATCCGCATACCCGCGGGCGACTTCGAGGTGGCCCAGGGATGCTCCGGGCTGCGCTACCTGCTGGTGGCCGCCGCCATCACCCTGCTCTGGGGGCGCCTGTACCTGCGGCACTGGTGGCACACGCTGGCCTACCTGGCCATCGGCATCGTCGCTGCCCTGGTCACCAACTGGATACGCATTTACCTGCTGATTCGTATCGGCCACGAAACAGAAATGCAGCACCCGCTGATGAGCGACCATAACAATTTTGGCTGGTACATCTTTGCCGTCATGCTGGTGCCTCTGTTCTGGATTGGTCGCAAGCTGCCGCACCGCGCCGACACACCGGTCACCGCCTCCAACTCACGCACAGCGCAGCCACTCTGGCTCGCCAGTGCCTGCGCCAGCGCCATCGTCATCGGCATGGGCGTGGCATTCCCGGCGGACAAGACATCATCCGCACCAGCGTTTGTGCTGCACCCGCCACTGCCCGCCCCACCCACCAGCCTGGCACGACCGACGGCTGACAGCTGGACCCCGGTCTATAACGGTCTGGACCGGGAGTGGCAGCTGGCCTACCGACACCCGGATGTGCCCTACACCCTGTACCTGGGCTGGTACGCACAGCAACGCAATGGCGCTGAACTGGATGCCGCCGGCAACACCCTGGCGCCGGCCCCATGGCAGGTCACCGGCCGGCCGGCCGCGTGCCCGCAACAGGCTCGTTGCCTGCTGGTCAGTGACGGCAGGCGCAAACGCCTGGTGCTCTACTGGCACTGGGCCAATGGCACCTGGATCCGCTCGCGACTGGCCGGCAAGTGGCAGCAGCTGCGCTCGCGCCTGGGCGGCACACCGGACGCCGCCCTGATCGCCATCAGCGCGGCCTGTAACGACAACTGCGACACCTTGACTGAACCCCTCTGGCGAGCCGCCAGGGACACCTTTGATGACGTCGCCGCGCAACTGGCGGCAAGGCAGGCACACGATGCGCAATGACCGTTCACGCCAGCGCCACCATGCTGCATGGCTGTTGCTGGCCGCCCTGTTGAGTGGCTGCGTGGCAACAAAAACAGACACAGACACCGGCGTGGTTTCCACGCCCGACAATGCGCTCGGTGTTCCGCTGCGCCTGTCGCCGCTGGTCCGCCCTGACCCGGCCCGCCGCGGCGTGGTGGTGTCGATACCGCTTGCCCGTGGCCGGCTGCAGGACGCCCGCCAGCTGCAGGTACTGGCGCCGGATGGCGCTGCCCTGCCGGTGATCCGCAGGACCCGGCTGCAGTGGCCGGCAAGTGCCACGCTGCCGGCGTCACCGCGGGTAGTGGAAGTGCGCATTGACGGTCCCGTAGGAGGCCTGCTCGGCAACACGCTGTACCTGTCGATCAGTGAACAGCCCACCGCGGACAGTGAAAATGCCATCGCCGCCGGTTTGCCCGCCGCCGCCGTGCTGCCGGCGCAATGGAACATTGATGCTCACCTGTTCGGCCGCGCCCTGCCCCTGGGTCCGGGCAGCCACTGGTTTGACCAGGCATTGACCGGCTACACCCCGACAGCGCTCAACCAGCTGCCCGCAGCGGTCAAGCCAGAACATTACATCAACCTGGACAAGCCCGCGCCCTGGCTGTTCGACCGGGCCGGCAACCTGTTCCGGGTCTACTTTCGCAGTGCCCATCCGGGCATGTTTGCCGCCGCCGAGAAGGCCAGCCGTGATTACGCCAACGCCATCAGCAAGGATGGCTACTTCGCGCTGAAGCCCGGTGACCTGAAATACGTCTACACCCAACCGCTGCTGTACCGCTGGATGCTGTTCGCGGAAGAAAACCGTGCCGGCCAGATCAGGCGCATGGCAGATACCGCCATGGGCTGGCCCGCCGACGGCCGCCATGCCGGCTTCTGGACCGAACGGCATACCGCTTATGCCCTGCAGGCACTGGTAAATGCCTGGGAGCTGACCGGGGAAGCGCGCTACCAGCAGCGTATTGACGCCCTGCTGGACGGCCTGCTGGCCATGAGTGCGGCCACCGGCGCGAACGGCAAACCGTATAACTGCCCGGCACATACGTTGCGCGCCCACGAGGGCAACAACAGCGACACACCGGTGTGCTCCCCCTGGATGATGGCACTGCTGGGGCAGACGCTGGATTACTATTACCGATTGACTGGCGAACCACGTGCGGCGCAGCTGCTGTCGCGTTTTCACCAGTACCTGCTGGATGACGGCCTGTACCGTGTGCCGGCGGATGACCCGAACACCCACCTTCGCGGCATGACCCTGCCCTGGTACCTGGCCAGCAGCGCCTTCGAGTTCACCGACAATGGTCCCTACGGGGACCTGGAACATACCTGCAACGTCGCCGGCCTGCTGCTGCGTTCCGCCGCCGTACGAGCGCAGCAGGAAACCCTGCCGGACGACCATGCCCGGGCGCTGCACGGCCTGATGACGTCATGCCAGAAGAACATGGGCATGTGGCATCGCCCCGGCGCGGATGTGCAGTACGGCAAGCCAGTGTGGCGACTGTCACCACCACGCAAATACAACTGGTGGTTTGGCTCCACCCATGAACTGACCTGGTTATTGCGCCAGCAACCGTTTGCCGAGTAACGGCATCAACGCGTCGTTTTCAGGCGCGGTGGCCGGTCGATGATGAAGTCACGCCACTGGGACGGGTTGCCGGATTTTCCCGCCTCTGCGGCGCGGGCAATGTTGTACATCTCGCGCGCATTGACGTAGTGGAGCTGGTAATTCTTACCGTCGTTGTAGCGACTTTCCAGGTAGCTGAACATCTGCTCTGCCGGTTCGCCCAGCAAGGTATCCATGTCGCCATCCTGGGTGCCATGGGTATGAATCTTGATGAACAGCCAGTCCGGCCGTCCTTCAATACTGATGCCAGCCTTGACCCACAGGTCCACCCGCTCTGGTGTGGGTGGCATGGAGCGGCGGATGTCACTGTTCTCGATGCGCGGCATGAGACCGAACTTGCGGTCTTTCCAGTTCAGCATCAGTGGCCCCTGGATCAGCATCAGGTCACCGCTGGGCGCACCCCCACGACGTACTGGCTCACCCCGATTATGCGACTTGCACTGGCCGTCCCGGCCGCGGGCATAGTAGATCCGGTTGACCCAGGCGGTCTGCGTATCACTGGGCGCTGACGGCAGGGTGAAATCGGCGTAGCAGCCCATGTCGGAAAGCACCGCCAGTTCATTGTCGACGCCACACCAGCGGCCATCCTTGCGTGAGTTGTCCAGCGCCCAGTTGCCGTGGATAAAGCTCCATGCATAACGGCCGTCTTCGTGGCGCGGCACCAGTCCGTGCTCGCGGTCGAGGGTGTTGAGAAACCCGTCCAGCTTGGCGCGCAGACCCTGGGCCGTGTCGTTGTCATGGTGCAAATGGATTTCCACTTCACCAAAACCCTGCTCGCACAGCTTTGCCAGCTTTTCCAGGTGTTCGTGACGGTATTCCTCTTCCGGGTAGAAGAAGGTGTGCTGTGGCGGCCGTCCTTCGGCATCCGCATGCCGGGCGGCCAGTGCCGGATAATCCTTCACCCATCGGTCCACGCGGCGTGACTCTGTCTCCTTATCGGCACCACCCCACATGGGCTCATAGTGGTCGACAAAACAGAACAGCACATGCACGGGTCGCCCGGACACCCGCTGGCGCCGGCCAGACATATAGTCAACGAGCCACAGATGCATGTTGCGGCTGCGCAGCACCAGGCCGAACAGGACAATGCCTGCCAGCAAGGCGGCCATGACAAGTGCCCACACAAGGCTCATCGTTGTTTCTCCTGCTGTTGCTCCACCCGGGCAAACAACGCCACCAACTGCTCGGCATTGTTACGCCACTGGCGGTGCTCATGGATATAACGCCGGGCATTATCGCCCACCCGCGCGATGGCATCAGCGTCAAGCTGACAGACAATCTGCAAACACTGGTCCATGTCGCCCGGCCGGAACAGCCAGCCCGTCTCACCGTCTTCCATTACCTCGGCAATGGGGCCATACGCAGGTGCGACTACCGGCACACCCATGGCCATGAGTTCAAACAGCTTCATCGGGGACCCATAGGTGTTGGAATCCGGCAATACGGAGAAATCCATTGCCGCCAGATAGGCTGGCACCTGCTCATGGGGCACATTGCCGGTCAATACCGCCTGGCCCTCGACCCCGTGGGCCTGCAGGCACTGCTCCACAGCCGCGCGCATGCGTCCGTCACCCACCAGCAGCAAACGGAAATCCGGCATGCTGGCAAGACGCGGGGCAATGGCTTCGACAAACCGGTGAATACCGTGCCATTCGATGAAGGCGCCGAGGTACCCGCACACACGCTTGCCGGAAAGTCCCAGCGATTCACGGATGGCATGGCCGTCATGACGTTGCGGGTCGAACCGGCTGATATCCGCTGCATTGGGGCTGATGATGGTGCGGGAAAGCGACCCATGGGCATCAAGCACCTGGTCCCGGAATGCACTGGAGACGAATACCAGCCCGTCACACTGGTTGAAAACCCAGTGCTCTATCCGTGTTGCCAGTCGACGGAACAACAGCGGGCGCACGCGCGGGCGTGTGGCGGAATCGTTCACTTCCAGCACCAGGGGGATGCGGCGGCGGCGAGCCAGCAGTACGGTGGCAAACATGAACAGCGAATACCGCTCATAGATCCAGCGCGGCTTTTGTCGGCGAATGGCACCGCCAACGCGCCACCAGACCAGCAGGTTGTAGGCCAGTTCCGCCAGCTCGAAAACAAATTCCGGCGACCGCGCTGCAAACGACGACAATAACCGGCTGGCCCACGACGGCCGGACCGGCTGCTCACCCGGCACGGCATCGGGCGCTTCCGGATCCGCCCCCGGCATGGACAGGATATCCACGCGATACCCCAGGCCGCGCAATGCACCCGCCACCGCGCGGATGTGCACGCCCTCCACATTGCGGCCCCGGGTACGATGATGGTAGAGAATCCGGTCAGTCATCAGTGTCCTCGTTTGTGCCTGTATTCGGCCAGAGCGCATTGATGGCCGCGGCATTGGCGCCCCAGGTAAATTGCTGCGCATGCTCGCGGATAGCCTGGCTGTCCCAGTGGCGATTAAGCGCCGCCTGCATGGCCGACGCCAGTTGCCCGGTGTCGTGGGCCTCGACGAGGATGCCGGCGTGGGCCGGCAACACTTCGGCGATGCCACCCACCCGCGATGCCACCACCGGCCGTCCGGCTGCCATGCTCTCCAGAACCACGTTGGGCACGCCTTCAGCATGACTGGGCAACAACAACACATCGGCCGCGGCCATCCACAACGGCACCGTGTCGTGGGGCTGGGCACCCATAATCTGCACGCGGCCGGACAATGCCAGACGTTCGATCTCTGTCTGTAACCGGCTGCGGTCCGGCCCGTCACCGATCATGTACAGCCGGGTGTCCGCCGGTAGCTGCGCCGCCGCCAGGGCTCTTACCGCATCCAGTATCCCCTTGGATGTCTTGAGGTTACCGACAAACAGCAGCATCCGGCCCGGCACCGGTAGCGACAGCGCCTGGCGCGCCTGCTCCTGCGGGCGAGGCACAAACCGGGCCTGGTCAATACCGTTGTAGATGGTCACGGCCGGCGGCTTGTCGATGCCGGCATCAGACAGTGCACTGGCAAGGGCCTGGCTGACGGTGTACACCGCCCGCGCACCACGGGCGGCGCGGCGCACCTGGGCACGCCTGGGGGCATGCTGGCACTGGCTGTTCACATCACTGCCATGGGCTTTCATGACCACTGGAATACGCCACAGGCGCGCCAGCCAGCTGGCCGCCACCGCATCCGGGTACAGCCAGCTGGCCAGCATCCGTTGCGGGCGGAAATCCCGTATCCACAACATGGCAACGAGCATGGACAGAAACATCAACAGGGCGTAACTGGCACGCGCCAGTCCCGGCGGGTAAAAAAACGGGAAGCTCACCATCTGCAGGTTATCGGCCAGCTGCTGGCGCTGGCGCAGGGCGCGCGGCTGGCGAAACCAGACATGCCAGGGTACCGGCACCCACACCAGTACCTCCTGGGTCTGCGCCAGGGCATGGGCCTGCTGTGCATTGAACAGCCCGCGGCCGGGCTCCCAGGGCAAGGGAAACAGATTGCTGACGAACAGGAGTCGTTTCATGCGCCGGCTCCTGCCCGTAGGTATTCGGCACGGTAGCGGCGCGCCATGGTGTCCTTGCTGCAGTGGCCCGCCACCCAGTCACGCAGTTGCTCACCGAGCTGCGCGCGCGTCCCCGGCGCCGACAGCAACCCGGCGATGGCATCGGCAAGCGCCGGCGCATCCGCCGCCGGCACCAGCGCGCCCCGCTCCCCGTCAGCGATAATCTCGCCATTACCGCCAACCGCGGTGGCCACCACGGGCCGTGCCGCAGCGCCCGCTTCCAGTAACGCCACCGAGAAACCCTCCGTCAGCGACGACAGGGCAAACACCGCCATATCCGGCAACAGCGCCTGGACATCATGGCGGGCGCCAGGGAAATGAATGCGCGCGGCATAACCGCTGTCACCGGCACACTGCTGCAGGCGGTCACGCTCGGGGCCGTCACCGACAATGACCAGGTGCAGTTTGTCGTGCGTTTTTGCCAGCAGCGCGAACGCCCGGATCAAGGTCACCTGGTCCTTGGCTGCATTGAGGCGGCCCACCGTTCCAAGCACCACGGCATCGTCCGGCAATGCCAGCGCTGAGCGCAGCCCACCCTGCCCCGGTGCCGAAAACCGGTGCACATCGATACCGTTATACACCGTCACGGCGCGGGTCGCTGGCATCAGGCCGGCACCCACAAACTGCGCACGCGCAGCGTCACAGACACAACACGGCAGGTGGGTGAAAAGCATCGCTGCCCGGTACAGGAGCCGTTGCCGGGCGGTGCCGAGGAAATCCCCCATGCCATGGCGTGTATTGATACGAATGACCGGCATAGCGAGGCTGGCCATCACCGCATAGTAATGCGGCATGGCATTGTGGCTGTGCACGACGCAGGGACCGGCGTCACGCAGGACAGCACGCAGCCGTGCCAGGGCGGCACGGTCGAACCCCGGCTGCTTGTCACAGGCGAGCACGCGAATGCCCTGCTGTTCCACCTCCGGTGCAAGGAGGCCCGCGTCAAACAGGCAGACAACCGTGACGCTGTCGCCCATGGCCAGCTGCTGCAGGGCAAGGTCGATCACCACCCGCTCGGCGCCGCCCATGTTCAGGTTTTCCACCACGTGCACAATATTCACGACCGCTCCCCGGTGTCTGTGTCCAGCATGGACATGGTGACCCGGCGCTTGCCCGATGCGGTCAACGGGATCTCCGTCACATACTCCAGCAACAGATGCATGGCATCCCCCAGCCTCGCCTGCACGGTGCGCCGCAACAGTGTCTCGGCATCAGCATCATAGTCCGCGGACACCTGCAGTTTGATTACCAGGCTGTCGAGCCGGTGCTGGATCACCTGGAATGCGGCAACGCCGGGAATGTCCTTGAGCAGGTGCGGGAAAAATTCGCCCGGCAGCAGGGCACCATCCGGGGTGCGGATCACATCCAGCTGCCGCCCTTCCACGGCATGCATCAGCGGCCAGGGATAACCCGCCGCTGACTGGTCCGGCGACGCCAGTGACACCCGGTCACCGTTGCTGTAACGAATGAACGGCATGCCCCTGGCATGCAGGTCCGTAATCAGCAGCTCGCCGGGCGCGTCATGCACGGCCACGCCCTGATCACCGAGTGCTTCGAGATAGAACTGGTCACTGTTGATCAACAGGCCTGACACCCCCGGCGCCTCGCTGGCGAGCAGCATCACTTCGCGACAGCCATAGGTATTGTAGACCGGCGCCTGGAACGCACGAGCGATGACATCACGCTGGAATTCATGCAGCGGTTCTGCGCCAGTGAGGATACTGCTGACACCGGGCACCCTGAGATTATTGGCCAGCATGTAGCAGGCCAACTGGTACAACGGACTGACATAGGCCACCACCACGGCCGGACGGTAGGCCCGCACCTGACGGTAATAATCCGGCAGGTTGGCCTCGGTCAGTGCAAACGAGTTCAGCATGCGGCGCTGGAAAAAGCTGTGGTACAGGTGATTCTTGATGCCCGCCAGGGTACGCGTGGGCAGAATGTCTGCGCCCCAGAGATACAGGGTGCGCCGGCCCATGCGCGCACCGGCACGGGCGTAACCGCGCCACATCACAGCCATGCGCCGTTCATAGTCTTCACGGGTTATCTCGAAACGGAACGGCACACCGGTTGAGCCACCAGTGACCTTGGCAAAGGTCCTGCCGCGATAATCCCGCGCGATCAGCTCCTGGTAGTGTTCTTTCACCAGCGCCTTGGTCAGCACCGGCAATGCCGCCACCTGCTCACAGGCGGTCATGTCTTCAGGAACAAAGCCGGCCTCATCCATGCGCTCCCGGTACCAGGGCACCTGCTGGTGTGCATGGGACAACAGGCCTTTCATCTGCTCAAGCTGGTAGCGGGCCAGTTGCTCGCGCGGCCAGCTGTCCCTGGCCATCATGTCCTGCATCCAGCGCAGGGTGCGCCGACCGCGCAGGCGTTCCTCATACAAGGGGTACAGCACTCGCCGGAACAGCCACTCATAGGCCCGGCCATACAACGGTTTCATGACTTGCCCCCCGTCGGTGGCGCGGCCCACAGGCGTTGGCCATCACCGCGCAGAAAATGAAACAGTGAACGTGCGGCAGCGATATTCAGCAACACAAACACGCTGGCCGTACCTGCCAATGGCAGGCGACGCACAGCGGCAACGCGCAAGCCCAGCAAGGCCACGGCATAACCCAGCAACTGCAAAGCGCCGAAAACCTGCCAGCCAGGACTGTCACTGGCCAGGCTCAGGCACAGGATCGCCAGCAGTACCCAGGGCATCAGCAGGCGCAGGAACTTGTGCGCCACAAATCGCAGCCACAGGCCCGGGCGCGCCGGCAGAAGACCCAGCGCCGGCACGACGCACTGCCAGACGCCGGTCAGGGTGCGCACCTTGCGACGCAGCTCCAGCGCATCCGCAGCCGGCGGCTGGTCCCAGGCCACGGCGCGACTATCAAGCGCAACGCGAAACCCACGACGCAGGACATACAGGGGCTGCAGCAGGTCGTCCACCAGGGCGGCCGCGGGCAGTGGCGTATAAAGTGACGCCCGCATGGCGTACACCGCACCGGTGACACCCATGACCGAGCCGCTGTCCGACTGCCATTGGCGCACGCGCTGCTCCAGCGCCCAGTAGGCGCCCATGGGCGCTTCGCCGGTGTCCGCGTCGGGCGGCCTGAAACACAGGCGCCCACTGACCGCACCGATGGTGTCATCCGCGAAGTTGTCGAGCAGACGCACCATCACATCAGGCTCGAAGTGCTGGCGCGCATCGGCAAAAACAAGGATGTCACCACTGGCCAGGGCCGCCGCCTGGTTCAGTGCCGCCGGCTTGCCGCAGTTCACTGCCAGCAGTACCGGCCGCAGTCGTGGCCTGGCCGGGTCCGTGCGCCACCGGGCAGCGATCTGCAGCAACACATTGTCCGTGTCATCACTGGAACCGTCGGAAACCACCACTATCTCGACACGATCCATGGGGTAATCCTGGCGGGCAATATTGTCCAGGCGCGCCGGTAGCCGCTCGGCTTCGTTGTATACCGCCAGCAGCACACTGACTGTGGGCGTGTTCGGCTGGCGATGCACAGGTCGGGCATGCACCCGGCGCCACAGCCACAACCAGGCCGGATAACCCAGGTAGGTAAAAAACAGCAGGGCAAGCAACAGAGATAGCATCACGGTCACAGCAGCACCCTCACCACCAGGTAGAGGAACACCAGGCTCAGCGGAACGAACAGCGCCAGGAAACCGGTCAGGGATTTTCCGGTCACAGCTGCCAGCGATGCATCTCCGGCACGCACCTTGTGAAAATAGGCCACTGACATGCCGCACACCATGTACAGCACGACGATATAACTGCGACTGAGAAAAAACGCCGCCGAAAGATAGGCCAGCATGGTGTAGAGCAGCATTTCCCCTTCCACCACCAGTGGCGACGGCCCGTTACTGGCCGGCTTGCGCCGGCCGAAGGCCCGGCCTTCTGGACCGGATGCCAGAGCCTCGTCGTCGGCCTGCACAGCAGCCAGGCGTGACTGGCGCGCGCGCCAGACCATCAAGGCACTGGCTGCGATCAGCAGGGTCCAGAACAGGTACCCGGCCAGGCCCAGCTCGGCCAGAACAAGCACATAACTGTTGTGGGCAGTAAGGTCATGATACTCGGTAAAATTGTTCATCCCGACACCCAGGAACGGGTTCTGCTTGAATAACTGGATGCCGGTGTACCAAGCTTCGATACGCCCGGCTGCGGACTCTTCCTCGGCATTGATGCTGCGCATGCTGGACAGCACCATGTACATCACCGGTGACGCCAGCAGCGCAGCCACGGCTGAACGAGCCATGCCATAACGGCGGTAGCCCGCCACCGCCACCAGCAACAGCAACGTCAGGACGGCGCCGCGAGAATGTGTCAGGTATATGCCATAGACATGAAACAGGGCCAGGCCGTACCAGCAAAACCGCATGAAGGCACTGGCAGCCAGACGTGCGCGCATGAGGATCATGGGAATGGCCACCAGGAACATCAGGCCCAGATCATTGGGGTCATTGAAGATACCCACCCAGGTCACGCGATTGCCTTCAACCACGCGGGCGCCGGACCAGCCAATGCCGGTCTCCAGCTGCTGCACACTGTGCACCACCATGACTGTCGTGCAGGCCACCACCAGCAGGCACAGACGCCCCAGCCGCCCGGGTTCACGCAGCTGGTGGCTGTACACCAGATACGTGGCAACCACCGGACCAAACTCCCGCACGATAGTGACACCGCCCCCCAGCCATCCATTGGCAGCGGACGACAGCACCATCACCGCCAACAGGAACAGCAGCGCCCATGACGGCACATCGCGCAGGCCGAAGTCCCGACGCATCAGGGTCAACAACATGGCGCCGCCCAGGAAAATACTCATCAGGGGTGTGCCATGCAGTGGCGCGATAAAATCCTGTGGCCGAAGCAACAGGAACAGCGTGTACAGGCACAGCAGCAGGAAACCAATCATGCACCAGCCTCCAGCGCCTGCCAGCTGCGCGAACGAGACAGCAATGAACGCAGTGTGCGGCCGTACAGATGGGTGGCGGGTACGAGCAGGTGACTGACCGGCGTCTGGCGACAGCCAAACCGGGCTTTCCAGGAGCCGGGCTCGCCCTTCATGAAATCGTACTCCCTGATACCGGAGTCGATGGCATCCTCGATCATGCTCACATGCAGGGCGATGCCGGGTGAGAAACCCGACTGGGCTCCATCCATGCCTGACTGGTAGAAAAGCCGGGTACCATTGAAGTCAAACCCGTACCACGCTGCCACCACCTCATCATCACGATAGAGCAGCGCCAGTCGCGCCGGCACCGACGGATCGGCCAGCACTGACTGGTGAAAGTCGAGGAAGCGCCGGGCGCTGAATACGCCGGCCTCACCGCGCTGGCGCCAGCGCGACTGATGCAGGGACACCAGTGCCGGCAACGCCGCAAGCCGCTCGGCCGGTGCGCGGGCAATGTGCAGGTGCATCTGCTCACGGGTCATGCGCTGGCGGGTACGCCGTACCTTGCTGCGAAAACTGTCAGAGAGACCCGCCAGCCAGTCATCCAGTGTCGCCGGCAACGGCAAGCTGTAACGCACCCCGCATGGCTGGCTGAAACCACCCGCATGACGGGCCAGGTTCTCCACCGATGAACCCCGCATACAATTATCAAACCGGCACAGGTCCCACGGCAGCCGGCCAAGCGCTGACCAGGTATCAGCCGGCGCTGGTTGCAGGACGCCATCGGACAAATCACAGAATTCCGGGCACAACTCCTCCGGCTCGGCATCGCCGGTGCCCGCAAAACGCAATGTCCGCACCGGTACACCCGGGCGCAGCCACTGGCGACGGATGTACAGCGGCAACAGGGCATCACTGCGGGCAACGAAACGGTCGCCGCGATGCTGGTAATGCGTACGCCAATGCTGCAGCCAGGCCGGCGTCTGGAAAACGGCCGGCCCCGAGCCTTCCAGCCATGTCTGCCGGTCACTTGCGCTGACGGAAAGAGACAGGCTCATCGCAACTGCACCCGCAATGCCAGCCACACACTGGTATTGGTGTACTCGGCCTGTTCCTGCGTGCTGCTCCTGCCGAGCCAGCCTGTTCCAGCGGTGAGTTCGGTACGTGTATTGAGCAGCCGCGTGGCCGTCACCGTTGCCTCGCTGTCCCGGTCCACCCGGCCATCATCAAGGAACTCGCGCCGCGTGCTGCTCAGGGCACAACTGACAAAGCCGGTGTCAGCCTCGTAGAGGCGGGTTACCAGGCGCGTACCGCGTTCGTCAGAGTCGCGCCGTGTGACACCGCGATCCAGGTAGCGGCGTTGCTTGCCCCAGACAGACACCAGCGGGTCGAGGACAGCACGCGAGCCACTGTAGGTCAGGGCGGCACTGCGCTGGCGGTAGGCACCTGTGCCTTCAATGCCGGCCACCAATGTGCCGTTGGCGAGGCTTTCCAGATCGCTCGCCTCGTCGCTGAATTCCTGGTTGGCGGTAACAACCAGCTGGCGGTCGGCGGACACCATCCAGTTGGCCCGAAAGCGGCCGACGTCGCTCTGCTCCGGGTCAAAGCCCTGCTCCTTGAGCCAGCCTTTGCCGGCCTCCAGTGACAGGCCACTGCGCATACCGCGATAGCTGAAGCCAGCAACAGCCTGACGTGTGCGGTAATCCGGAAAGTTGCCGCTGTATTCCGTGGCGCTGTAATCGACACGGGCGAACACCTGCAAACGCTGCCGTGGCTGCCGCGTCAGGTTGGCAGAACCGGTATTACGGAAGTAACGCTCGTCCCCACTGACAATACGCTGGCGACGCCCCGACAGGACAAGGGCATTCAGGTCACCCAGACGCAGTCGCGCAGTGGGGCCCGTGCCCAGCAGCCGGACCGTTTCGGAGTTACTGTCGATATTCGGTGCTGCAGGATCAACCACCTGGACGGATTCCACATAGTCCACATTCCAGTCGAGCATTTCCGGCTGCAACAACCAGCGGAAATTCCCCACCGCTTCCGCATCGAATTGTCCATCCAGCAACTGGTGCTGGTACTCCTGGTAATTGAATGCACCATCAAGGGCCCAGGTATATTGCTCACCCTGCTGCTGCCCGCTGGCCTCCAGCCGGGAGCGGTAAACCATGCCCGAGCGTGGCTCATCATTGCTGGCGGTAACATTGCTCTGGTACTCGGTAAACAGGCTACCCGCAACCCTCAGGGGCACCTGGCTTTCCGATGCGCTGGCTACAGCACAAACCACCAGCAGGCCTGCGGCGAGTAGTCCCTGCATCCCTGCGAGTTTCCGCTGCATGACGAACAGATCACTTGCCGGAGAACGGCGGTCGGGGCACACGGTTGAGCACCACACCGGCCAGTCGTTCCTGGCCTACCGTGTTGGCCACTTCCAGCAACCGGTTCTCGGACACCTCTCCGTAAGGCGCTACCACCAGGGCCTGGTCACACAGGTCAACAAGGATGCGGGAATCCGCAGATTCGTCCAGCGGCGGCGCACTGATGATCAGGAAACGGTCCGGGTAGCGCTGCTTGACCGATTGCAGGAAGGCACGCATGCGCAGGGAGGTAAAGAATTCGGTGCTGCTCTCGAAATGACTGCCTGCCGGGATCAGGCGCAACCGGGGAATGCCGGTCTGGTACAACACGGCGTCCACACCCATGCTGTCATCAACCAGGTAATCGGTCAGGCCCTTGTCCACATCAATGTCCAGCAACCGGGCCAGGCGCGGGTCCTGCACATGGCAATCAATCAGCAAGGCGGTCTTGGCGCTGTCCAGTGCATAGGCAATGGACAGGTTCAATGCCACAAGGGTCGAGCCCGCCGTGCCACCGACGCCCGCCACCAGGGTAATGGCGTTATCCCCCTTGCTGTGCTGCAACAGCCGGGTACGCAGGTTACGGAATTCATCCAGCACGGCACGGTCGGTCATGCCGGGATGAATCAGCCGGCGTTCCGCCATGAATGCCGCATCACGCTGCCAGTCATCCCGCATGCGCGCGATCTGCCGGGTGCTGTCTGCCAGGCTGGCCAGGTCCCGGGTGGTCTCATCGCCGGCGCTTGAGGCGTTGCTGTCATGCTCGTCCATCAGATCACCTGTAGCCATTTCAGTACCGCGGCGAACAGGTAACAACCGACAATCGCGGCGGTCACCATTGCCATCTTGCGCCACTGTTGCCCCTCATCCTGGCGTTCCCGGGGCGTCTGGATTTCATGAATCTCTCCCGCGACTGGCAGGCCCAGCTGGTCAGCGATCTGCTCACTGATGCGCACCCGCGGGTCCACCTGCAGCAGGCCGAGCACGGCCGCCACCGGCAGCAGCAATGCCAGCGGCAGGCCAAGCAGGGCCAGATGCAGGAAACGCAGGCCGTAAGGCTTGAGCGACAGCCGGGCTGGCTCCTGCACCTTCATGGTCAGGCCGCGCTCCTCAATATCAAGATGCATGGACACACGTGCCTTTTCCCGGCGCCGCAGAAGATCCTGGTACAGATCACGATTCACTTCGTAGTCACGGGTCAACTCTGCCAGGGCCGCCTCTGCATCATGGATGCGTTTGATGCGTTCATTTTCTTCGGCAAGCATGCCTTCCGTTTCGGTAATGCGGGCCTCAAGGGTGGCGATCTCGGTACGCGCCTGTGACAGCTCGCTGCGCAGTTGCTGGTACAGCGGTGAATTGGCAATGGACTCATCAATGTAGGCCTCGCCCCGGGCCCGGGCCTCGCGGATGCGCTGTTCACGCTGCACGCGCTCCTGCTCAATGGCATGGTTCAGCTCTTCGATCTGGCTTTTCAGCTGGACGATATCGGGGTAGGTGTCATGGAAGCTGAGCCGCAACGTGTCCAGCTCCATTTGCAGCTCTGCGATCCGCGAGCGATACGCGCCTTCGCGCGCCATCCCGCGGGTGACGTCCGCCTCTCCTGACAGCTGCTGCTCCAGGGAGTCAGCACGGATACGGGTTTCACTCAGCTCAAGCCGACTGCCCTCGAGCCTGCGGCGCAATTCGGAAATGCGTTTGAACGAATCAGTGGCGGTTCCCTCGATATTCTCGGAGCGGTACTCCTTCAGCCGTGACTCCGCCTCGATCAGCTTCTTGTGGTAATCCCTGACCTGTTTGTCGATGAACGCGTAGGCTTCCTGGCTTTCCTGGCGCTTGGCACTGGCACTTTCAGTCACAAATAGCTCGGCATACTTCTGCGTCACACGGAATGCCATTTGCGGTGACGGGTCGCGGTACTCGATGCGAATCAGCGACTGGCCGCTGCCAAGGATACGGGTGCGCTTCTGTACATCATCAATCAGTCGCTCGAGTTTCAGCTCCGACAGGTCATCCACCTGCATGCCAGCCTCACGCAACACCTGGAGCATGATGCGCCGGCTGAACAACAGCTCGCGCGCATTCTGGGCCTGGTCCTTGACGCCAGTGGCGACCGCAGTACCTTCCATCAGCGGCCGGATGATATTGCTCTCATCCGCATGGATGACGGTGTAGGAACGGTACACTTTGGGTAACAGCATAGCGGTCAGCAGTACCGCAACACTGATCACGGCAAACGCCACAAAGACAGCGCGACGATAGCGATACAGCTCTCGCCACAAAAGCGTCAGCAACTGGTCAATTGAAAAACCCATGGCAACAACCTAGAACAAACGCTCAGGCACGGTCAGGACATCACCGGGGAGCAGGGAGAAATTGGTTTCCAGCTGGCCACTGTTGAGGATGTCGTCGAGCGACACTTCAAGCACCTGCTGGCCAGATCCGGCCGCACCGGCACGGCGGTAAAGCCGGGCGCGTCCGGGGGATGCAAATTCATTCAGGCCACCCGCCAGCAACACCAGGTCGAGCACCGTCATTCCCTGGCGAAACGGCACAGAAATGGGCGAACGGACTGCGCCGGTAACCCGTACGCGGGAAATGAACTCGTGACTGCGCAACTCGATCAGGATGACACTGACTTTCGGATCACGCACATAATCGGACAACGCGGCTTCAATACTTCGCGACACTGCCTCTGGTGTTTTTCCGCCGGCGTCGATATCACCGACAAGGGGCACGCTGATACGGCCATCCGGACGCACAGGCACCTGAATGGACAGCTTGTCATTACCCCAGACACTGACAAGGACGATGTCATCCACGCCAATGCGGTAGGTATCGACGAGATCGAAAGCGGCAGTGGCCGACGGCGTTTCCTGCGCCGGCACGGGTGCCATGACGGTCACTGCCGTGGTGTCGCGCGGGGAGTCTTCGGCGGGGTTCTCAAGCGACCGGTTCTGGCATGCAACCAGCACCATGCAGGTTAGAGCAGCAAACAAGACACGCACGGACAGTCCCTTCCCCTGATAAAAAAATCGTAGCAAAAAAGCACGCTTATTGGCCTACACATCCCGGTCCGGCCTGCGGCTCAAATTTTTCAAGGCTGCATCATACAGGTGCGCCGCCATTGATCTGATAGTATTTGTCGTACAATCAACGTTCGGAGCGCCCCTTCTTGGATTATCTGCACTGTTACCGCGTGCTGGAACTGGACGCAGACAGCAACTGGGAGACAGCACGCAGACACTATCGCACACTGGCGTCGCGTCATCATCCGGACCGTCCCGGCCACGACACCAGCGGGCCGTCCCAGGCAGAGCTGAACAGGGCCTATGGCCTGTTGCGGGACTACTACCAGCAGCACCAGCGATTACCCCTGCAGAAAACCGCGACGCCGAGCACGCCGTTCCGCCCTGGCGCATCTCCGGTGCACCGCACACCAGCCAGGGCGGCACAGCCACGGAGATGGACACGCAATATCCTGCGCCTTGGCATTGCCGGCGCCGCGGCCGTCGCGATTCTTGTGTTCTGGCCCGATCAACCGGGCAGGCAACCCGAGCAGGCACGTTCACCTGCGGTATCCCTGACCACCACAGAGGCAGAGGAAACACCGGTGATCCGGTTGGGTGATCGCCTCGGCCATGTGGCCCAGGTCCTCGGCCCACCAAGGGACACCCGCAATGATCGCTGGTACTATGGCGACTCGTGGATAGAGTTCAGGGACGGACGCGTGGCGAACTGGTATTCCTCCGTAGACACTCCCCTGCCTGTCGACCTGATCAGCATCAGCGATGGAACACCCAAACAATGACCAAGCAGGCTTTCCTCGCCGGCTGCCTTGCCAGACTGGGCATTCTTCGCCTGATGATCCGGCGGCAACACAAACGCCTGCCGGTTCTGGCTTACCACCGCATCCTTGACGACGACAGTGATCCGGCAACATTGGCGGACCCGGGCCTGTTCAGTGCCACGGCCAGCTCGTTTGATGCGCAGATGGCGCTGGTCTCGCGTCACTTCAATGTCATCACCCTGGCACGGCTGCTTGATCCGGCACCGCTACCGCCACGCCCACTGGTGATTACCTTTGATGACGGCTACGAGGATAACTACCGTATCGCGTATCCGATCCTGAAAAAGCATGGCCTGCACGGTGTCTTTTTTGTTACCACCGGCTTCATCGATGACGGCCAGCCATTGTGGTTCGACCAGGTCGCCATCCTGCTTGACCAGTCCACCCTGCCGCACACCCTGGACGTGGCAGGTCGCCGCCTGCTGCCCCATGCGTTACCGCGCCAGCAGCTGGTGCAGCAGGTGCTGGCGCACCTGAAGTCGCTCACCGCCGAGGCCCGCCAGGCCGAAATCAAGCTACTGGAACGGCAGACCGGCAACCCCCGCATTGCCGCGGGCACCCCCATGACCTGGGCCCAGTTGCGACACATGGCCGACAACGGCATGGAGATCGGCTCGCACTCGCGTTCCCACAGTGTTCTTGCCAACGAAACCGCAGGTACCATCACGGCGGAGCTTGCCGGGTCACGCCAGCAGATCTGTGAGCAACTGCAGCGCGACTGTGTATCCGTGGCCTATCCGGTGGGCGGCACCAGCGCCGTCAATGACCAGGTCCTGCACGCGGCCAGGGAGTGCGGTTACGGCATCGGCTGCACCTACCTGTCGGGCATCAACCGGTTGCCATTGCGGGACCCGCTGGCCCTGGTGCGTGTGCATGTGGAACTGGACGTGACGCTGGCACAGTTTTATGCCCAGCTGGCGCTGCCTGACCTGTTCGGGTACCGCCACTGATGAAACGGGCAAGCGCGCTACGCAATACGGCCCACGCGACACTGGCCACCTGGACCGAATTCTTCCTCGGCATGCTGGTGTCGATCACCATCGCCCGCAGCCTGGCACCGGATACCTATGGCCACTTCAGTTTCATGATGTGGTGCGCCGCCGTGTTTGTGGTATTCGGTAACGGCGGCCTGACAACAGCGATCATCAAGTTCATGGCAGAGGCCGGCCTGGATGAACGGGGCGCCACCTATCGCTACCTGGCGCGCCTGCAACTCGGCGCCCTGGCTGCTGCCTGTGCCATCGTGCTTGTGGGCGCCCAGCTGCAGCCGGCCTTCTTTACCGCCACTGCCGACACCAGCCTGTGGCTTGCATTGCTGGCCGCCAGTGCACTGAAAGCCAGTTATATCTTCCGCATGTCGGCGAGCAAGGGACTGGAAGACTTCAATGCCATTTTCAAGGTGGTACTGGTGGTCGCCCCAGCCAATCTCGGCGCTGCCCTTCTGGTGGCGCTGTGGCAACCCTCGCTGCAGAACTTCGTGCTGGTCTATCTGCTCACCTGTGCCCTCTACCTGGTGATGATGCAACTGGTGCAACGTCATCAACGCCCCGTCGCACCGCTGTCACCACAATTGCGCCGGCGCATCTGGCGGCACCTGTGGATCACCAGTGTCAGCATCATTCTTTCCTTCCTGGTGCTGAAACAGTCGGAGGTGTTTTTCCTGCGGTTGTACGCCAGTGCCGAAGATATCGGCTTTTTCAATATCGCATTTACCCTGGGTTTCGCCCTGTCTGCCTTGTTTCCGGGGGTCTACAGCGCCCTGCTGCTGCCGATGATGTCACGCCAGTCAGCGGGCGCCCATGGCGAGCGGGCACAGACACTGCACACCTCGGTGCGTTACCTGCAACTGCTGGCCTGGCCCATGGTGCTGGCAACCCAGGTGCTGGGCGGTGCGCTGGTGGCGGTGCTCTATGGCAGCGCCTATGAATCGGCCGCGCTGGCGCTGATGTGGGTCATCGCCGGCGTTGGCATTGCCGCTGTGGGTCAGGCCGGTGTCAGCCAGCTGGTCAGCAGTGACCGGCAAAATGTGGTGCTGCGCATCAACGTGCTGGTGGCGATAGCGGTACTGGCCATGGACTGGTGGGCCATACGTCACTGGCAGCTCAGCGGCGCAGCCGTGGCATTTGCTGTTGGCAACGCCGTGCATGCAACCCTCATGCTTCGCCTGGCCCTGCTCAGCTGTGCCACGCGCTGGCAGTGGATGCCCACGGTCAGGACGCTGCTGGCAGCATCAGTGCCGGCGCTGGTGACCTGGCCACTGGTGATTGGGCTGGACAGGGTTGGCGGGCCGTTGTTATCACTTCTGCTTGGCGCACTTTGCTACACCCTGCTGTTCATCCCAACGACCCTGCTTTGCGGTTGCTGGACGGCCGGGGAGATTGATCAGCTGCACGCTCTTGCCGGCCGTCTACCCGCCCCCCTGCGGGCGCCAGTACGCATGTTGCTGGCTGTTCGCAGATAGCCAGCGGCTGGCGCGTGTCCGACAGCAGCACGGTGATTGCGTCTTAACGCGGCCGTTTTCTGCTACAGTCCGGCAACGGAACAGGGACAACACATACACGGATGTCGACTTCACTGCTGCTGGTTATATCACTCGCCTGCGCCATCACATGGATTGGCCTGGCCGGTTATGCCCTGTCACTGGGACGCCAGCACAGCGCCACCCGGCCCTTGCTGTGGCTGTCCGTGATCAGCGCCGCCTGGACCTTCAGCCTGGTAAAACCCGAGACCCTGCCAACCCCCCTCTGGCTGGCCCTGAGTCACGCCACTGAGGCTGCCCGGCTGCTGGCCTGGTGGGTACTGGTCCAGGCCACCGCCGGCTACCGGCTGATACATGGCCAGCAGGGGCTGGTGGGCCTGCGCCGTTTCCAGTGGCTGTTACTGGCCTGCCTGGTCCTGATTCTCTACTCCGGTGCCAGCCATCTTGCCGGTCTCCCGGCACTGCGCCTTTCCGTCACCGCCATGGCATTTGTCATTGCCAGCCTGCTCCCGCTGGTGGCCATGGAGCAGCTGTTCCGCAACATGGATCAGGAGCAGCGCTGGGCAATCAAGTTTTTCGTATTGGCGCTGGTTGCCAGCACGGCCATGGACGTGATCACACACCTGCATACCCTGCTTTACGCCCGCGTTGACTTGCAGCTGTGGCTGGCACGGGCACCGGTGGGGCTGGTCACTGCCCTGCTCATGGGCGCCGGCCTGCGCCGCTTGTTGCGCCTGCCTGCCATGGTTTCCCTGTCACACCAGCTGGTGTTCTACACCGGTACGCTGGTCACCACCTCCCTGGCCCTGTTTTTATTGGCCGCCGGCGCCTGGTACATCCGCCGCTGGGGTGGCGCCTGGTCCACCGTGTTCCTCGCGCTGTTTATCAGTGCCGGTCTTGCGGTGCTCGCCAGCGCCCTGCTGTCCGGGCGTTTCCGGGCCTGGCTGCAGGTATTCCTGTCCCGCCATTTCCTGCCCTACCGTTATGACCACCGCATGGAATGGCTGCGACTCAGTGAGACGCTGGCGCGCGCGGCCGAGCAGAACAGCCTGCCCATTACCGTGGTCCAGGCGCTGGCCAACATCGTCGACAGTCCCGCCGGATTGCTATTTCTCGTACGTGACAAACAGCTCCTGTGCCAGGCCGACTGGAACCTGCCGGCACCGCAACAGCCGCTGCCACTGGATGACACCACGCGGGCCAGGATGCATGAGCAGCAGTGGATTCTTGATCGCGACCGGGATGACGCGGCGGATATTCCCGACTGGATGAGCCTCATTGACCGCAGCTGGCTTGCTGTGCCCCTGCTGGACGATCACGGCCCCGTGGCTGTGGTGGTCCTGGCTCATCCGCGTGCCCGGCGACGGCTGAACTGGGAAGACTATGACCTGCTGCGGGTTGCTGCTCGCCAGGCCGGTGCCGTGATGGCGCTGCAACTGGCCGGCGATGCACTGGGCCAGGCGCGCCAGTTCGCGGCCCTGCACCAGAGCACCGCTTTCCTGGCTCATGACATCAAGACCATGATTGCGCAGCTTTCCCTGCTGGCCCGAAACGCCGAACGCCATCGCGACAACCCGGCATTTGTCGACGACATGATTGAGACGGTGCAGCACAGCGTGGAGAAAATGGAGGATATCCTGGCACAGCTGCGTCAGCCCCCTGGCGGCGTTTGCGCAACAGAGTGCTCTGCCATTGCCCTGCTGCCGTTGCTGCAGGACACCGTGCGCAGACTGTCGCGTTTCCAGCCACCGCCGACCCTGGAAACGGATGACGACCCGGGTTGTGTCGAAGCCCGTCATGAGGACCTGGTTACCGTGCTCAACCATCTGGTGCGTAACGCCCAGCAGGCTTGTGATGACAACGGCAGTGTGCACATCCGGGCGTTCAGGGATAACGGTGATATTGTCATTGAAGTGAATGATTCAGGGCGCGGCATGAGTCCGGCATTCATTCGCGACAACCTGTTCACGCCTTTTCACAGCACCCGTGGTGTGTCGGGTATGGGTATTGGCGTTTTCCAGAGCCGCTCACTGATCGAAGCCATGGGCGGCTCACTGTCAGTGGACAGTCGCGAAGGTGTTGGCTCCTGTTTTACTATTCGCCTGCCGGCAGCCGAACCGGCCAACAGGGATGAACCGCTATGAGCCGACGATTGCTGATCATTGAAGATGATCCCGGCCTGCAGAAACAGATGAAGTGGTGTTTCGATGGTATCGACATCAGCCTGGCCGACAAGCGGGATACCGCCCTGGCCGAGCTGCGACGCCTGGACCCGCAGGTGGTTACGCTGGACCTGGGGCTGCCACCGGACCCCGGCGGCGCCAGCGAAGGCTTCGCACTGCTGAAAACCATTCTCGAGCTGCGACCGCGCACCAAGGTGATCGTCATCACGGGCCGCGAAGAGCGCGAGCATGCGGCGCGGGCCATCGGTATGGGAGCGTGTGATTTCTACCAGAAACCCCTGGACGCCGACACCCTGAACTTTGTCGTCAACCGGGCGTTTCGCCTGGATGAACTGGAACAGGAAAACCGGCGCCTGTCCCGCCATGACGCATCGCCCCTGGCAGGCATCATTGCCACCAGCCCTGAAATGCTTGCCACCTGCCAGTACGTGGAAAAGATTGCCGGAGCTGACATTACTACCCTGATCCTGGGAGAAACCGGTACAGGCAAGGAAGTGATTGCCCGTGCCATCCACGGACTGAGCGACCGTGCGCAAGCGCCGTTTGTGGCCATCAACTGTGCTGCCATTCCGGAAAACCTGCTGGAAAGTGAGCTTTTCGGCTATGAAAAAGGGGCCTTTACTGGCGCTAACAGGCAGAAGCAGGGCAAGGTGGAAGCAGCCACGGGCGGCACACTGTTCCTGGATGAAATTGGTGACATGCCGGTGGCCCTGCAGAGCAAGATGCTGCGCTTCCTGCAGGAACGCGTGATCGAACGTGTCGGCGGCCATGACAGCATTCCCGTCGACGTCCGTGTCATATGCGCAACACACCAGGATCTCGGCGACATGATTGGCCAGGGAAGCTTCCGCGAAGATCTTTACTACCGGATTGCGGAGATGGTCATTGAGCTGCCACCGTTGCGCGACCGGCAGGGTGACGCCGTGGTACTGGCAAACGCCTTTGTCGGCCAGTTTTCCGAACAGCTGAAGAAAAACGTCAAAGGACTGGCGGATGATGCTGTCAGCGCCATCGATTGCTACCGATGGCCTGGCAATGTCCGGGAAATGGAAAACCGGCTCAAGCGGGCGGTACTGATGGCCGACGGCCCCTACATCACTGCCTCGGACCTGCAGCTGTCGGATGCCCCCGATCAGCAGGCCAAGCCCGAGGCGTTGAACCTGCGCCAGGTGCGGGAGAAAGCCGAGTCACAGGCCATTCGCCAGGCCCTGTTGCTGAGCGGCAATAACGTTGCTGCCGCCGCACGGTCGCTGGGTGTTACCCGACCCACGCTGTACAGCATGATGGAAAAGTACGGCCTGAAAGGCCACTGACGCAGGCGTCAGCGGCCGCGCCCGAACAGCACTACCTCAACCGTCTGCGCCAGGATCATCAAATCCAGCAACAGGCTCCGGTTCTTGATGTAGTAAAGATCATACTGCAGCTTTTCGACGGCATCTTTTTCCGTGGAGCCGTAGGAATAGTTCAGTTGCGCCCAGCCAGTGATGCCCGGTTTGACCAGATGACGTTCGTTGTAGAACGGGATTTTCTCCGCCAGGTCCGAGACAAACACCGGACGTTCCGGCCGAGGCCCGACAAAACTCATGTCACCGCGCAGCACATTGAATGCCTGCGGCAGTTCATCAATACGGTACTTGCGAATAAAGGCACCGACGCGGGTGACGCGCATATCATCCTTGCTGGCCCACTGGGCACCACCCGCCTCCGCATTCTCGATCATGCTGCGAAACTTGATCACGTTGTAGGGCTCGCCGTTGGCGCCAATCCGTTCCTGCAGGTAAAACACCGGGGCGCGCAGGCCGTCCTCCAGCTTGATCGCCAGCACCGTGACCAGCATCAGCGGCCAGGTCAGCAACACCAGCAAAACACTGAAGAACACATCCATGCTGCGACGCAGCGTGTCCGTGGCCGGGTTGTGGGAGAAACCGTCGGAGAAGATGAAATAGCTGGGCTTGAGCATGTCCACCAGGATCTTGTAGGACTCCCGCTCGAAAAACGTCTGCACATCAACGATGCTCAGCCCGCCAAGGCGGCAACGCAACAGCTCGTCCACCGGCACGCAACCGCGCCGGTCATCCACGGCGATCACCACCTCGTCGATATCCATGGCATGGATCAGGTCACACAGGGGTTTGCTCGACTGCACCAGCAGGTTGTCGGGGACCTGGACGGCTTCCTCGTCCACTGGATAGAAACCGATCAGGCGGAAATTGCGCTGGTCATTGCGCCGGCGCATGCGCTTGAGAATGCTGCCCGCCTCGGCCCCGGCGCCCAGCACCAGGACCCGCGCCTTTAGCCGCTCGATGCCCACTACCCGGTAAAACACCAGACGGCCAACAAGCACGCCAATGAACGACGTCAGCGTGGCCAGCGCCATCACGCCCCGGCCGACGAACGCGTTGGGGAACAGGTAGTAGATAACCACCAGCAACACCGTCCCGATCACCAGCGACAGGGCCAGGCGCACAGTGACACCATTGATGCCGTCGCGCAGGTTGGGCAGGTACAGCCCCAGCGCCAGGAAACAGAGCCAGTGGGTAACGGCGAACAGCAATGCCCGTGCCCAGACATCACCGATGCTGATATCAATGGCCACCCAGTCGGCCTGGAAACGGAGCATGGCCCCGACGTAAATGGCCAGGAACAGGATCAGGAACTCAATCAGTGCCAATGCAATGAATGAGGAATCAATATGGTGGCGAAACACTCTTATGGTTGTCATGCGAATCTTCCCCTTGCTGTTCATCCCTGAACGATCCGGCCTGCTGACCGGGCGGAGAATTATGCGCCTTTCGTGTTAACTTTTGTGACAGAGTGTCCAACAAAAGTGTGCACCTGTGCACAGAGAAGAGCCGCCACGTACGAACAAGCTCTGACTGTGTCGGTTTGCTTTACACCGTTTTTCACCCTTTCGGGCGATCATGGCAACGTGATGTTACCGTGAATCAATCACTTGCCCAGCGGCCAAAAAAATTGCGGCCATTTGTAAAATTTTTCTGTCAGCTTTTTTGACGGACGCGCGTACTCATTGCCCCGCTCGGCCAGCCAGAAATCACAAAACCCATTGTTTACAGGCAGTTGCAAAACATGGCACGGCCTTTGCCTTTGTCAGGCCAACGACAGGACCGTCGCCCTGTTCAAGGCTCACCGAAGGAGAAAGACATGAATTTCAAGCGCTTTGCACTGGCTGTACTTCTGGCCGGCGCCGCCGCCCAGGCACCCGCCGCCATGATTGCCGGCTCTTCACTGCAGAACGTCCTCAACAACATCACCGTCGGCAGCGATTCCAGTGTGGATGTCCAGACCGACCAGATGGACAACGACGAGATGTGGTCCATCACCGGCTCCGGCGGCAGCGTTGCCACCATCGTCATCGAGCTGGCGGGCTACGCCGGCAGCAACTCCTTCGGTATTTATGACGTGTCCAACCCGGCCAACTTCGTGGAAATCATGGGTGGCTCTGCCAGCCAGGGTGACCAGGCCTTTGTATCCATCAAGGCAGACGGCAGTGTCTATGTGAACAACGCCGATACCACCGTGGATTTCGCCGATAACCTGTTCGGCTACTACCTCAACGTGGCCGCCACCGGTAACCGCTTCTACTCCCAGCAGGCGTTGAATGCCGATGGCGTGGATCACCTGGCCGCCTTCCAGGGCAACGACAGCGACATTGTGCAGCTGCCCAACCTGGCGCCCGGCGTATGGACCGACAACGAATACGTGCTGGCATTTGAAGACCTGTGGGGCGGCGGCGACCGTGACTTCACTGACTTCGTTGCCATGGTCGAGTCTGTTACCCCGGTACCGGCACCGGCCTCACTGGCGCTGCTTGGCCTGGCGCTTGCCGGCCTGACCATCAGCCGCCGCCGCAAGGCCGCCTGAACACTGTGACTGCCCCGTCGGGCACCCTGCCATGCAGGGTGCCCGACACCTTCCCGGGTCGCTTTTCCGCAAAGGCCCGCTAGAATGTTGTCCGAGCCTGCCTATTGCCTGCTCAAAGGAAACACTGACAAGGAAGGTCTATGCCCACGCTCCCCGTGCTCCCTGCCATCCGGCTGATACCGTTTATATTGCTCGCTGTCTTTCTGGCAGCACTGTCCGGCTGCGCCGATGATGGCGATGAGCAGGCCCGCCAGGCCGCCAGCGAATACCGCTTCCGCGCCCAGAGTTATCTCAACCAGGGACAATTGCGCGCCGCCCTGATCGAAGCGCAGAACGCCGACCAGGCACTGCCCGGCCAGGCCGAAACACTGGCGCTGAGTGCCCGCATCTTCATGGCACTGGGCACGCTGGACAAGGCCCAGCCAGTGCTGGAGAAACTGGCCGACGCCAACAAACTGGACGCGCAGAGCACCCTGGACTTTGGCCGCGTACTGGTTCGCCGCGGCCGCTTCGACCGAGCCCTTGCCCTGCTGGAAAACAACGACGACCCGGATGCCATGGGTATCCGGGCCCAGGCCCTGGTGGGTAATGGCCAGCACGGCCAGGCCATTACCCTGGCGCAACAGGCGCTGAAAAAAGATGCCGCTGCCACGGAAGCCCTGATCGCCCTGGCCAATGCCCAGTTTGTCGCTGGCGAGCGCGACGCGGTACAGGCCACCCTGGAGCAGCTCACCGCCGAGGACAGCTGGCGTACCTGGTTGTGGCGCGCACGGCTGGAACAGGCCATGGAAAAACACGAAGCCGCCGTGGACTCCCTGGGCAATGCGCTGACCTTCCTCAACCAGCAGGACATCATGACCGCCTGGCGCTTCGAAGCCCTGCGCCGAATGATGCAGTCACTGATCACGCTGGGCCGGGCAGATGAAGCACTGACCTATTCCAATGCCCTGGCCGACAGCAGTGCCGGACAACTGGCCAGCCGCTACGACGCCGCCGTGAGCAAGATCCGTGAGGGCAACCTGGATGAAGCCAGCGCCCTGTTCCGCGATATCCTTGCCCAGTCCCCCGGCCACAGCGGCAGCGCCATGGCCCTGGGACTGATCGCATTCCAGCAGAAGGATTTCCAGGATGCGCGCCAGTACCTGGCCGATGCCGTCGAGAGCGGCAATGATTCCGCCACAGCCATCAAGTACCTGGTCACCACCCTGCTGCAGTCTGGCGACAACGCTGAAGCGCTGAGTTATCTGGACAAGGCACTGGATGAATACCCGGGCGACCCTGACCTGTTGGCGCTCCAGGGCCTTGCCCTGCAACGTAGCGGTGAGCTGGCGCAGGCGCGCACCATCTTTTCGGCAACCCTGGAAAAACAGCCCGGTAATGTAGGCGCCCACATCAGCCTCGGCCAGATCGCCCTGGAAGAAGGTAATGCCGAACAGGCTGAACGTTATTTTCGCCAGGCCCTGGCGATCCAGCCCCAGGCGCCCGCCGCCCTGCGTGGGCTGGTCCAGGTGGCAGACGCCCGCGGCCTGCGCAGCGCCGGCATGGCCGAACTGCGCCAGCAGGCGCGCAGCAGCAACAACGCCAGCCTGTGGTTGCTTGCCGCCACCACGGCACTGCAGTTCGAAGACAGCGACGGCGCCCGCGATGATGCCCGCAAGGCCCTTGATGCAGAACCGGGCAACGCCCGTGCCCGCGCCCTGCTCGGCGCCCTGGACTACCTTGACGCCCGCCGGGCGTTTTCACGCCAGGCCTTTGCGGATGCCTTCTCACTGGCCAGCCGCGGCCTGGAATTCATGCCCGACAACCTGGGCCTGATGCTGCTCAAGGCCTCGGCGGCCACAGCAGAAGGCAACGCCAAGGCCGCGTTCGCCGTTGCTGACAGCCTCAAGGCACGCTCCCCGGACAGTCATCACGGCCACGAGCTGGAAGGCGACATCCACACCCAGCTGGGCAACAGTGCCGAGGCCCGCGACGCCTATGCCCGGGCCTGGCAGTCTCAGCGCAACCCGGTGCTGGCCGGCAAGTATGTCAGCGCCCTGAACGCCACCGGCGAAGACGGCCTGTCCGTGCTCACACAATGGACCGAGGCGGAGCCAGACAACCCCCGGGCTTGGCTGACCCTGGCCGGGGCGCAAGAGCAGGCCGGAAATTCATCAGCGGCACAGGCCGCCTACGAACAGGTCGCTGCCCTGCTGCCCGACTCTGCCCCGGTGCTCAACAACCTGGCCTGGCTCTATCACCAGGGCGGCGATGACCGGGCCGAGGCGACGGCGGCACAGGCCTATGCCCTGGCCCCCGACAATGCCGCCATTGCCGATACCTATGGCTGGATCCTGCTGCAGAACGGTGACAGGGAACGGGCACTTAAACTGCTCGAGCAGGCAGCGGCCGGCGCCCCCGAAAACACGGACATCCAGGCCCATCTGGAGGCCGCCCGGGCGGGTGGCTGAGGCGGGGCGTCAGCCTTCTTTACAGCTGCGCCATTGGCACAGCTAAAAGCGTCAGCATTCTTTACACGTCTTTGCTGCGTGATGACCAAGAAGCTCCTAACACATTGTTTTCAAAGACCATGTCGGGCTGGCACAACCCTTGCTTTCATAATGACATCGCGCGCTTCGCTGGTACGAAGCCCTGTCTTCCCGGAGATGATCATGAAAACCCTGACCGCTTCCCTGCTTTCACTGCTGCTGGCTGCCGTCACACCGGCCAGCGCTGTAACACTGTCCAACCAGTGCAGCACTGGCGATGCCGTGCACGGCATCAGCGTCACCGACGTTGTCGGCTTCAGTGGCGGTGCCAGTGACTGTTTTGGCGCCTTCGAGGGCAATGACCCGGGCCCGGGTGGAAGCCTGGAATTTGACGGCTCCAGCTGGGATTTCGTCAGCAAGGTGGAAGACGGCGTCACTGAAGGCGACGACATCGGCCTGTATTACTCCTCCGGTGACACTTCCGGCCTGTGGGGATACAACCCCAGCGCCGACTTTGAATCCTTCATTCTGGTATTGAAAGCCGCCAACGCCCCCGGCTGGGCGGCCTGGCTGTTCGAAGGCGACGACGCACAGTCCAGCTTCGGCACCTGGCAAGTGGCGTGGGACCGCGACCTGTCGCACCTGTCCCTGTATGCCATCGCCGGCGAAGTGGACGTGCCGGAGCCCGGCACCCTGGCACTGCTGGGCCTTGCCCTCGCCGGCCTGGGCCTGGGTGCACGTCGACGCAAGTAAGTCGCCTGCACGACGGACCTTCACACCAGAAAAGGGGAGCCCGTGCTCCCCTTTTTTGTGCCTGATCGTTACATCTCGCGCCTTTGTAAAACCCACCCTGTGGTCATTTGTCTTATTCCGGCAATACAGGCAAACTGAAATCGTTCGCATGACGGACAGTCTTTCCAAGCCGAGGAGCGCATCATGAGCGACCAGTTCGACGAGGAAACCGAAGACCTGCTCACCACCATCGAACAGGTTGAAGAGACCCTGACCATCATGACCAGTGTGGTCGGCCACCTCAAAGAGCAGTTGCTGGGCCAGATGGGCCTGGTGGACGCCCGGGAAATGACCGCCGAGGAATTTCTCGAGTACTGCGAAAACAGCGAAGGCGTACTGCACTAACACGCCTCACCCGCGGCATCGATTGACGCCGGACACAGTGGCAGCCTGCTGCACACTGCAATAGACGTCTCACCCCTGAAATACCCACTTGCCAGCCCGGCCTGATTGACAAACCTGATACCTCCGATTGCCAGCGACACACGCACTGGGCGACGTAAACCGCTATAGTGGCTCTCTGCGGCTACCACCGCGCGGCCCTGGGCCGTTTTCTGGCCACAGCGCCCGATCGGCGCGGCCACCCTGATCATGCTGTTGGAGATCCCGATGAAAGCATCTGACCTGTTCGTGCGTGCCCTGGAAGCAGAGGGCGTCGAACATGTCTTCGCCATTCCCGGCGAGGAAAACCTTGACCTGCTGGAGTCCCTGCGCGGCTCACAAAAAATCAAGCTTGTGGTGACACGCCATGAGCAGGCGGCTGGATTCATGGCCGCCACCTATGGGCGTTTGACCGGCAATTCCGGCGTCTGCCTGTCAACACTGGGCCCCGGCGCCACCAACCTGGTGACGGCCGCCGCCTATGCCCAACTGGGCGCGATGCCCATGGTCATGATTACCGGGCAGAAACCGATCAAGAGCTCCAAGCAGGGGCAATTCCAGATCATTGATGTGGTCGACATGATGCGGCCACTGACCAAGTTCACCAAGCAGGTGGTCAGCGGTGAAAATATCCCGGCGCGCATCCGTGAGGCGTTCCGGCTGGCGGAAGAGGAACGGCCCGGTGCCACGCACCTGGAACTGCCGGAAGACATCGCCCGGGAACATTCCACCATGCCGGTACTGGAGCCCAGCCAGACTCGTCGCCCCATTGCCGAGGAAAAGGCCATCCGCAACGCCGCCGAAGCAATCACGGCAGCGCGCAAGCCATTACTGCTTATTGGTGCGGCGGCCAACCGCAAGCTGACCTCGAAAATGTTGCGCCAGTTTGTCGAGAAGCTCGGCATCCCGGCCGTCACCACGCAGATGGGCAAGGGCGTGATCGACGAGACCGGGCCACACTTTGTCGGCAATACGGCGCTGTCTGATGGCGATTTTGTCCACCGTGCCATCGACCAGGCCGACCTGATCATCAACGTCGGCCACGACGTGGTGGAGAAACCGCCGTTCTTCATGCGCCCGGGCGGCCCCGAAGTGGTACACATCAACTTCAATTCCGCCCAGGTGGACCCGGTGTACTTCCCGCAGATCGAGGTGGTAGGTGATATCGCCAACAGCCTCTGGCAGCTGAAAGAGCGTCTGTCACCACAGAAGCACTGGAGCTTTTCCGATTTCCACCGCATCCGCGACGCGCTGGAAAAACACATTGCCGATGGCAAGGAAGACGACCGCTTCCCCACCCTGCCACAACGGCTGGTCCATGAGGTGCGCCAGGTGATGCCTGAGGACGGCATCATTGCCCTGGACAATGGCATGTACAAGATCTGGTTCGCGCGCAATTATCCGGCCTCGTCCCCCAATACCGTGCTGCTGGACAACGCACTGGCAACCATGGGCGCCGGCCTGCCGTCTGCCATGGCGGCGAAACTGGTGCACCCGGAAAAACGCGTTTTGGCGGTCTGTGGTGACGGCGGCTTCATGATGAATTCCCAGGAGCTGGAAACTGCCGTGCGCCTGAAGCTGGATATCGTCGTGCTGATCCTGCGCGACGATGCCTACGGCATGATCAAGTGGAAACAGGCACAGATGGATTATCACGACTTCGGTCTTGATTTCGGCAACCCTGACTTCGTTGCCTACGCCAGGGCCTACGGCGCCAGCGGCCACCTGATCGAGTCCACCGCTGACATTGCACCGACCCTGGAGCGTTGCTTCAATGAGGGCGGCGTGCATGTGGTGGATGCGCCGGTGGACTACACCGACAACGATCGCATCCTCAATAACGAAATCCGCGAACTCAGCAGCAAGGTTTAAAAGGAGCGCACACCATGCTCAAGGAACGTTACCCGTATTACCTCGCCAACGAGCCGGTCCAGGCCAACGAAGACCTGGAAGTGACCGACAAATATTCCGGTGAAGTGGCCACCCGCGTTGCCATGGCGGATGCCGCCACCATCGACAAGGCCATTGCCGCCTCCGTGGATGCAGCACCGGCCATGGCGGCCCTGGCTCCCTATGAGAGACAGGACATCCTCAACCATTGTGTGGAGCGCTTTCGTGAGCGCTTTGACGAGCTGGCCCTGGCCCTGTGTATTGAAGCTGGCAAGCCGATCAAGGATGCCAGGGGTGAGGTGACCCGCCTTATCGATACCTTCCGGGTGGCTGCCGAAGAGGCGGTCCGCATCGACGGTGAAATCCCGAACCTGGAAATCAGTGCCCGGGCCAAGGGCTACCGCGGCTTCATCAAGCGTGTGCCCATTGGCCCCTGCTCCTTCATTTCACCGTTCAACTTCCCGCTCAACCTGGCTGCCCACAAGGTGGCGCCTGCCATTGCCGCGGGCTGCCCGTTTGTCCTCAAGCCGGCTAGCCGTACCCCCATTGGCGCCATCATCATCGGCGAAGTACTGGCTGAAACCGACCTGCCCAAGGGGGCCTTTTCGGTACTGCCCTGCCACCGCGATGGTGCCGACCTGTTTACCGAAGATGACCGCCTCAAGCTGCTCAGCTTCACCGGCTCACCGGCCGTGGGCTGGGACCTGAAGGCACGGGCGGGCAAGAAACCGGTGATTCTGGAGCTGGGTGGCAACGCAGCCTGTGTAGTGGATGAAGACGCCGACCTGGATGACGCCGTGGCGCGCATCATCTTCGGTGCCTTCTACCAGTCCGGCCAGAGCTGCATCGGTGTCCAACGGATTCTTGGCCACGAAAAAATTTACGACGAACTCAGAGATCGCCTGGTGGAAAAGACCCAGCAGCTGAAAATGGGCGACCCGAAAGACGAGGACACCTTTATCGGCCCCGTGATCTCCGAGGGCGAGGCCAGGCGTCTTGAGGACTGGATCAACGAAGGCGTGGAAAAGGGTGGCACACTGCTGTGTGGCGGCAAGCGTGACGGTGCCATGCTGGCACCGACGTTGCTTGAAAATGTCCCGGCCGGCTGCAGTGTTGTTGATGACGAGGCCTTCGGCCCGGTAGCCGTGCTGGAGTCGTTCGCCGACTTCGACCAGGCACTGGCTCGGGTCAATGACAGCGTCTTTGGCCTGCAGGCGGGTATCTTTACCCGCGATATCTACAAGGCCCAGAAAGCGTGGGACACCCTGGACGTGGGCGGCGTCATCATTGGCGACGTCCCGTCCTGGCGGGTGGACAACATGCCCTACGGCGGCGTCAAGGACTCCGGCCTCGGCCGTGAAGGCATCCGCTGGGCCATCAACGACATGACCGAAGAGCGGTTGATGGTCATTCGCACCCCGCAGTAAAGAAACCGGTACCGGGCGTGGCCAGTCTGCGCCCGGTATCTCATCGCCTTTGAGCAATCCCTGTCACTGAGGTACCTGTCTCATGCGCCGGCGGCGCCAGAAAGACAGCCACTGCTTGTCCAGCTCCACCACCAGTACGACGACCAGGGCCGTCGCAGCGCACAGCCCCCACTGCGCCGCTGACAATGCCACGGTACCGAACAGATGCTGCATGACCGGCAGCACGGTGAAGCAGAACTGCAGCAGCAAGACCAGCACGGTCGCCACTAGCGCCGGCCAGATGCCCTGCCCCGCTGCGTTGGCCCAGGCAGCCACATAAAGGCGACGACAGCTGAACAAGTAGAAGACCTCGATCAATACCAGCGTGGTGACCGCCAGCGTACGGGCCCTGTCCACATCCTGCTGGTGCATGACGAACATCCAGAACACCGCGGCTGTACCCACAAGACCAATCAGCAGCAGGCGGCGGAGCAGCAGACCTGTGATAAGACCACGGCCCGGCCTGCGAGGTTGGCGCTGCATGATATCGGGCTCCCCGGGCTCAAACGCCAGGGCAATGGCGAGTGTGACTGCTGTGATCATGTTGACCCAGAGTACCTGCACCGGCGTCACCGGCATGGCCACCGCCAACAGGATGGCCATCAGCAACACGGCGGCTTCCACCAGGCTGGTGGGTAAAACGAAAAGGATGGCTTTGACAATATTGTCGTAAACAGTGCGCCCCTCACGCACCGCGTCGGTTATGGTGGCAAAGTTGTCGTCCGTGAGTACCATGGCAGCCGCTTCCCGGGCCGCATCCGTGCCCTTCATGCCCATGGCCACACCAATGTTTGCACGGCGTAATGCGGGCGCATCATTGACGCCATCACCCGTCATGGCCACCAGCTGATCGGCCTGCTGCAACGCAGACACCAACCGCAACTTGTCTGCCGGGCTTGTCCGCGCAAAGATGGCGGTACGCGAAACCACTTCCTGCAGGGCACCGTCATCCAGCTGGGCGAGATCATTGCCGGTCATCACAGCGTTGCTGTCGAGACCCAACTGGGCACCAATGGCTGCGGCGGTGCGCGGATTGTCACCGGTAATCATTTTTACTGCTATGCCTGCATCCCGGCACTGGCGAATGGCCTCCCGGGCCTCGTGCCGGGGCGGATCGGTAATACCCACCAGGCCGAGGAAGATCATGTCACTGTCCAGTTCGTCTTCGCTCAGGGTGGCATCATCAGGATCATGCGCCTTCATCGCCAGCGCCATGACGCGCATCCCGTCATCCGCGAGCTGCGCCAGCGCGCTGTGCCAGTATTGCGTGTCCAGCGGCTCGGTTTCCGTACCGCGGAGCTGGTGATCACAGAAGGCCAGGATACGCTCGGGTGCGCCTTTGGCATAAACCATGGCTTGATGTTCCCGGCCATGGCCAAGCACCGCCATGAATCGTTTCTCCGTGGAGAACGGAATAATATCCAGGCGATGCCAGTCTTCCTCGCCGCGGCCGGCGTAAACGCCAAGCTTGTGCGCCAGCACGTAGAGGGCGCCTTCTGTGGGGTCGCCATGCAGGACCGATTGCCCGCCCTCCTGCGCCACGGAAGCATCGTTACAGAACAATGCAGCACGCCCCAATGCATGCAGATCCTCTGGCACCGTGTCCAGCAAGGCTCCGTTGTGCAGCACATCACCGGCCGGCGAGTAGCCTTCCCCGCTGCAGGTATATTGGGCATCAGCAAGGACCAGTTCACGCGCCGTCATCTCATTGCGGGTCAGCGTGCCGGTCTTGTCGGAACAGATAACGGTCACTGACCCGAGCACCTCCACCGCCGGCAACTTGCGCACCAGGGCACGGGTACGCGCCATGCGCTGGACCCCGATGGCCAGGGAAATGGTAACCACCGCAGGCAGACCCTCGGGGATGGCAGCCACCGCAATGCCCACCGCCGCACGGAACATGTCTGGCCAGGACAGACCGGTAACGTACACACCCCAGAACATGGCCAGAACAGTGACCATTACGATGGCCAGGGACAGGCCACGGGCAAAGCGCTCAAGCTGGCGGTTCAGGGGCGTCACCGGAACATCCACGCTTTTGACCATTTCGCCGATGCGGCCGAGTTGCGTGTCCAGCCCCGTTGCAATGACCACACCAAGGCCACCTCCGGCAGTGACCTGCGTGCCCATATAGGCACAGCCCGTCCGCTCCGCCAGCGGTGCGTCGATCGGCACCGCCGCAATATGCTTGTCCACCGGCAGCGACTCGCCTGTCAGCGCCGCCTCATCACAACGCAGTTCGCGCGCCTCCAAAAGACGCACATCCGCAGGCAACCGGTCGCCGGCATTGATCAGCACAATATCGCCAGGCACCAGTGCCTCCACCGGCACCTGCCGGGTGTGACCATCGCGACGCACAAGTACCTGGGACACAACCATGGAGAGGATGGATCGCAACGCCGCCTCGGCACGCCCCTCCTGGATGAAACCCACCAGGGCATTGATCACAACCACAGCCACAATCACACCGGCATCGGTGTGGTAGCCAAGGGACAACGTGATCACCGCTGACACCAACAGGACATAAAGCAGTGCGTTATTGAACTGGGCCAGCAGTCGAAGGTACCAGGCTCGCACCTGTGGTTGCGGCAAGCGGTTCTCGCCAACCATGTTCCGGCGTGCTGTCACCTGCTCTGCTGTCAGGCCAGTGCGACTGGCAGACAGGGCTGCCAGGCTCTGCTCAGGTGTCTGGGCATGGGCCGCATCAGCGGCTTGCGTCAGCGTCTCTGGTGTCATTTGTTGAATCCTGATGCGTGGCCTCTGCCGGGGCTGGCGTGGCCTCTGCCGGGGCTGGCGGGCCCTCTTCCGGCACCTGGGTCATCTGCTTGAGCACGCGCAAATGCGACAGGGCGTGATGCCACTGCTCCACCAGCCGGCGTGACAGACTCAGGTCCTGCAACGCCACCTCCAGGCTGTGCCGACCCAGCTTTCCTGACACGCCCGTACGCAGGATCTCCTGCTTGGCAAGATCGTAGTCCTGGCGATAGGCATCAAACGACTCACTGTTGCCGGCGTCGCTCATGTCATCAGCCATACGATCACGCACGCGGGCAAACCAGCCCTTCAGCACCGGCACCACCTGGTCCTGGTCGGGCTGACGCGCCAGTTCAAGACCGTTGCGGTCCAGTGTCTGCAGCGCATCTTCCATGTTCGACAGGTTGTGCTGGATGCGCCAGCCATGGCTGAACATGTCCGCCTGAACCTCGGTCAGGGAGCTGCGACTGGCATCGGCCAGGTAATCGCCGATACCTTCCAGTACCAGGCGCCGTTGCCCGGCGGCCTGCGCATGGGCCTGGCGGTACTCGGGCAGCTCCTGCACAGCCGGCGGATACAGCAGCATCAATCGCTCCAGCTCCCTGAACAGGGCAACGCTGCCGGCCTCCGGCAGGGACACCACATTGCGGTCCAGGAACTGCAGTGCACCCACCGAGCGCTGGCGCTGCTGGAAACGGCGCAGCAGGAAACGGCTCATGGGCGGCTCCAGTGGCCACATCAGCAGGATACCCAGGGCATTGAACGTGGTGTGAAACAGCGCCAACGTTGAGGTCGGATCGTCTGCCAGGTGCAGGTGCCCGGCCAGCCAGAAAACAAGATGGGTCAGTGGCACCAGCAGCACCAGCGCCACAACACCGGTGAGCAGATTGAACAGCACATGGGCTGAGGCAAGGCGGCGGGCATTGGCAGTGGCGCCGAGGGTGGCAAGGATGGCGGTGGATGTGGTGCCGATGTTGGCACCGATCACCGCGCCCGCAGCGCCCTGGAAATCCAGCAGCCCGCCAGCAAGCGCGGTCAGCACGATGGCCATGGACGCGCTGGAGGACTGCATCAGGGTGGTCAGGACGATACCAATACCCACCATCAACCAGATCGGCTGCCCGGTCTCCGCCAGCGTCACCTTGCTGCCCAGGGCATCAAAGCCGCCTGCCAGTGTCTCGATGCCAAGGAACAGGATACCGAAGCCGGCCAGCGCCATGCCCAGGTTGCGGTAGCGGTCCACCGGCGCAAACACCCGCAGGCCGGCGCCGACGCCGATCAGTGGCAGGGCCAGCACGTCCACCTGGAACTTGAAGCCCACCAGGGCCACCAGCCAGGCCGTCAGGGTGGTGCCCACGTTGCTGCCGAAGATCACCCAGACCGCACGCTCGAAACGCAGCAGGCCGGTGTTGACGAAACCCAGTGCCGCCACGGTGACGGCACTGGAAGACTGCACCAGGGCCGTCAGGAAGGCACCGGCAAACAGGCCGCGCCGACGACTGCGCGTCCAGGACGACAGCAGGCGCGACAGGGAAGTGCCCGCCGCCACCCGCAGGCCTTCAGTGATCAGCCACATGCCCAGCAGGAACAGGCCGAGCCCACCCAGTGCGGTACTGAACAACGCCATCATTATTGCCCGTTGATGCCGTAGGGCTCGCCCGGCTCAGCGATGGTGACGTCATGGCCCTGCTCACGCAGGCCATGGGCCAGCGCTACCAGCGCACTGGTCTCGCCGTGCACCAGCCGGAACCGGGGTTCACCGCCTATCGCCCTGGCCCAGGCCAGCAACTGGCTGCGCCCGGCATGGGCAGAGAAACCACCGAGGGTGTGCACCTTGGCGTTGACCACGAAACGCTGGCCAAAGAAACGCACATGGGTGTCTCCGTCCACCATCTTGCGACCCAGGGTGCCACGCGCCTGAAAACCGGCAAACACCACATGGGTACTCTTGTGCCACAGCCGGTGCTTGAGGTGGTGGCGGATACGACCGCCGTTACACATGCCGCTGCCGGCAATGATGATGGCGCCGCCATGAAGCCGGTTGAGCTGGATCGACTCTTCCACACTGGGGGTCAACGACAGGGTTGGCAGGAACTCTTCCAGCGTGCGCGCACTGTTGTGCCGCATGGCACGCAGGTCTGATGGGTCGAGGGTTTCCAGCCACTGGTCGTAAAGACGTGTCACTTCAATCGCCATGGGGCTGTCGAGAAAAACCTGCCAGCCGTCCAGCTTGCCCTGGTGATAGAAGCAGCCCAGGTGGTAGAGCAGCTCCTGGGTCCGGCCCACCGAGAAGGCCGGCATCAGGATGACACCGTTGTCATCGCGCGCCTCCTCGATGATGGCCTGGAATTCTTCCAGGGTGTGCTCGAACGGGCGGTGATCACGATCGCCATAGGTGCTTTCCATAAGCACCACATCGGCCCGTTCCGGCACATCCGGGTCCCGCATCAGCACGCCGGTTTCATTGCCAAGGTCACCGGAAAAAACCAGCACCCGCTCTTTGCCCAACGATTGCCAACGCAATTCCACCACCGCCGAGCCGAGAATATGCCCGGCCTCGAGAAACTTCAGGGTCAGGTCGCCGGCAAGCAACACATCCTGGCGATAATCCACCGGCACACACTGCTGTAATGCATGCAGCACATCGTCTTCGGTATACACCGGCTTCATGGTCTTGCGGCCACTGCGCTTGAGGCGCAGGTTCTGGTGTTCCAGGTCACGCAGGTAAATACCGGCGGAATCGTCCAGCATCACCGCCAGCAGGTTGCGGCTCGGCCCGGTGCAGTAGATCGGGCCGCTGTAGCCCTTGTGTACCAGCAACGGCAGCAGGCCGGAGTGATCCAGGTGGGCATGGGAAAGGATCACCGCATCAATCTGCTTGGGGTCAAAATCGAAATGCTCCTTGCGCATGCGGGTGACCGTATCGCCACCCTGATGCATGCCACAGTCCAGCAACACACGCTGGCCATTCACCTCCAGCAGGTGACAGGACCCGGTGACTTCCTGGGCAGCGCCCAGCGAGGTAATGGTGGCCATGCAGGCTCCTTGCAAATGATCACGGGATTGATGCCACAGCATGGCATACCCGGAGCATCAGGGCACAGTGGCGCTGCCACCATGACCCCGGTCAAGAATGCCGCCGCCAGGGCCCACGCCATCAGCATTTAGTTGCTATGATGGCCGTATTCGTATCCGGCAAGGAACTCTCTGGCAGCCTATGGAACCCGGCCTTTCCCTGATCGTTCTCCTGCTCGCCTGCGCGGTGGCCATGGTGACCCTGTTCCGGCGTCTCAACCTGCCGGCCATCCTCGCCTACCTGCTGGCCGGCCTCGCCGCCGGCCCGGGCGGCTTCGGCTGGATCGACTACACCAGCACCATCCAGCACCTGGCCGAGTTTGGCATCGTGTTCCTGCTGTTTTCCCTGGGGCTGGAATTTTCCATCCCCAAACTGCTGTCACTGCGCCGTATCGTGTTTGGCGCGGGACCAGTGCAGGTGCTGGCCACCGGCGGCGTGGTCGGCCTGGGCATGCACCTGGCCGGGTTCAGCATGACCACTTCGGTGGTCACCGCCTGCGCGCTGTCCCTGTCGTCCACGGCCATTGTCGTGCGCGAGCTGATCACCCGCGGCGAGACCAACACCACCTTTGGCCGCTCGGCCACCGGCATCCTGCTGTTCCAGGACCTGGCGGCCGTGATCATGCTGGTATTGCTGCCGTCGTTTGGCGGCAATGACTCCGGTGCCGCCTGGACCATGGCCGGGGAAACCCTGCTGCAGGCCGCGCTGCTGTTCGTCGGCATCTTTGTGGTGGGCAAGTGGATCCTGCCGCGCCTGCTGGAAGAAACCAACCGGGCGCGCTCGGACGAAGTGTTCGTGATGTCGGCACTGCTGCTTGCCCTGGTGGCGGCCTGGGTGACCCATGCCCTTGGCCTGTCCATGGCACTGGGGGCCTTCCTGGCCGGCATGATGCTCGGCGAATCCCATTTCCGGCACCAGATCGAATCCGACATCCGGCCATTCCGGGACCTGCTGCTGGGGCTGTTCTTCATGACCGTGGGCATGCTCATCGACCCGGCCCTGTTCATCAGCCACTGGCACATCATCATTCTTGCGGCCACCGTGCTGGTGCTGTTCAAGAGCATTCTCATTGCCACCCTGCTGCGCCTGCAGGGTGAACATATCCACACCGCACTGCGCACCGGCATGGGGCTGTCGCAGGCGGGGGAATTCGGCTTTGTGCTGGTCACCCTGGCGGTGAGCCATGACATGATGGGCGCGGACCGGGCCGGTATTGTGGTGGCCATTACTGTACTGACCATGGCGGTGACCCCGGCCCTGATCAACAACAGCGCGCGGCTGGCACGACGGATCCATGACCGGCTGGCCGATCCGGTGGAAGACCCGGTGATCGACGAGAACACCCGCGGCCATGTCATCCTCTGCGGCTACGGCCGTGTGGGCCAGAACCTGGCCCGCTACCTGAGCAAGTTCCACCTGCAATCGGTGGCTATCGACTCCGACCTGATTCGCATCCAGGAGGCCAGCGAAGCCGGCGAGAAGTTGCTGTTCGGTGATGCCGCGCGCAAGGAAATCCTGGTCAAGGCCGGCATCAACCGCGCCAGCCTGCTGGTCATCACCTTCGATGACGCCCGCCATGCCGAGAAGATCATGCACACCGTGCGGGCCATCAGCCCGGACCTGCGCATCCTGGTACGCACCCGCGATGACACTTACCTCGACCAGCTGCAGGATGCCGGCGCCACCGAAGTGGTGCCGGAGACACTGGAAGCCTCGCTGATGCTGATTGCCCATGCCCTGCTGCTGCTGGATGTGCCGTTCGGCAAGGTGCTGGCCATGCTGCGATCATCGCGCCGCGACCGCTACAAGCTGCTGCAGGGGTATTACCACGGCGACTCCTTCCCCACCATGGACAGCTCGGGCAATCCCTACCGGCTGCTGCACGCCGTGACCCTGGCGGGCTCACCCCGCTGCGCTGGCAAGACCATTGCCGATACCGGCCTTGAGAAGCTCAACGTGGAAGTGCGCGCCGTACGGCGCGAGGGGCGCAACCTGCAGGACCCGGAGCGGGATTTCCAGCTCGCCACCGGTGATGTGGTCATCCTTTACGGTGCCCTGGATGCGGTGGAAGCCGGCGAAGAACTGCTACTGGGTGGCTGACCGGCGCGGCGCGGCATCAAGGCGCACCAGCGCCCGCCGGCTGACCACCAGGCCGGCCAGTACATTGGCCAGCGCCAGTGCGGCAAACACCCCCACCGGTGGCAGAAAGAACGATGCCAGCACCCCTAGCGGCACGTAGAAAATACCGGTGCGCAACAGATAGAAGCCCATGCCCACCAGTGCCTTGCCCAGGCCGTTGAAGGCGGCACTGGCGCAGATGATGACGCCGTAGCCGGCCAGCGACAGCGGCACCACCTGCAGGTAGGTGATCATCACGGACTGCACCGCTGCCTCATCGGTGAACCAGGTCACCACCAGGCCGGCAAACAGCCAGAAGAAAACGGCCATGACCAGCGCCCACACCAGGCAAAAGCGGAAACAATCCAGCAACGCCTCGCGCACCCGGCCCTTCTCACCCTTGCCCCAGTTCTGCCCCACCACCGGGCCGATGGCGCCCGACAGGGCCAGCATGGGAATGGCGGCCAGGGTCTCCACCCGCGTCGCCACCCCGAATGCGGCCACGGTCTCCGGCCCCAGCCGCGCCATGGCCGCCGTCAGCACGCCGACACCAAAGGGGGTAATGACATTGGCCGCACCCGCCGGGAGACCCACCTGGGCAATATGCCGCCATGAATCCGACAGCTCCGCCCAGCCGGGCCAGCCGGTGACCACCAGGCGATGACGGAAGACCAGGAACAGGGCCAGCATCATCGACAGGGCCCGGGCGATGACCGTGGCCACCGCTGCCCCCTGGATACCCATGGCCGGGATTGGGCCGAGGCCGAAAATGAACACAGGGTTGAGACCGATATTGGCGATGGCAGCAAATACCATCATCAGGCTGGGAATGCGGGAATCACCGTCGGCGCGGATCAGGCTGTTGGCCACCATCGGCACCACCAGGAACGGCATGCCCAGATACCAGATCTGCATGTAGTCGACGATGTAGCCCAGCACCTGGTCGCGGGCGCCCATGGCGCGGAACAGGGGCTCGATAGTGAACCAGCCCAGCGTCGACAGGGCGGCCACCACCAGCACCGACAACAGCAGGGAATCGGTGGCCAGGCGCTGCACCCGGTGACGATCACCGGTACCGATGGCGCGGGAAACCACCGACGCTGCCCCGGCACCCAGCCCGATGGCCACAGAAGCAATGGAAAACACCACCGGAAAAGTAAACGACAGCGCCGCCAGCGGCTCCAGCCCCAGCTTGCCGACGAACCAGGCGTCCACGAGGCTGATCGACAGCACCGCCACGATACCCACCACCATGGGGGCACCCAGGTGGACAAGATGGCCCCGCACCGGGCCACGGGTCAGGTCGCGGCTACCCGCCATGTGCACTCCTCGAAGCTGGAACCGCCATCAGGGCGTTACCGCCCATCGGCGCGGATCGCCCATTGGGCCAGAGACGCCCTCAGGCTGGCGTGATTTGCCAAGTCTCTCACGTTCACCGGGGTGATACTGGAAAGACATTCTCACGGGAGAACAATCCATGCTCGGCATTCCCCTGGGCCTGCTCACCGTCAACGGCATTGAATGGTACGCCCACAAGCACCTGCTCCACGGCAAGGGCCGTGACCGCAACAGCCGCTGGGCCAGCCACTGGGTGCACCACAAGGAAGTGCGCCGCAACGGCTTTGCTGATGCCATGTACGACCCGTCCCTTCTGCACACCTTCGACCACGAGCGGGCACGCATGGAAGGCGCCAGCCTGGTCAAGGCGGCCATCGTGGTGACCCCGCTGGTGTTCGTGGCGCCATTGTACACGGCCACCCTGTATTACGGTGCCATCAACTACTGGTATACCCACCGGCGCGCCCACCTGGACCCGGACTGGGGCCGGCGCAAGGTGCCGTGGCACTTTGATCACCACATGAACAGCAACCAGAACGCCAACTGGTGCGTCACCAAGCCCTGGTTCGACTACATCATGGGCACCCGAATCATTTCCTCGCCGGACCTGCAGGAAAGCAACCCACTGGGGGTGCGCCTGCCGGGCTGGATGGAGAAACCACTCAACCGGCTGGCCCGCCGGCTCGCCCCGGGGGCGTTTGAAAAACTGGACGCGCTGGCGGCGCAGGAGAAGGCCGACCGCGACGCCGGCCGCCAGGGCTATGTGCCCGAGTTCGCCCGCGACGACGTCCCTGGTTGAAGTTAAACGCTATGCCGGATCCACGCAGCGCTGCAGGCGCGCTGGTGGATAACAGCTGATAAAAAAGGGCGCCCGAAGGCGCCCTTTTTCGCAACACGTCTGTGTCAGTCGAACTTATACGTTCTCGAACTGACCCATGGTGTTGTGTGCACCGCCCGCTTTCAGGGCCGCTTCACCGGAGAAGTACTCCTTGTGGTCATCACCGATGTTGGAACCGGCCATGTCCTGGTGCTTCACGGTGGCGATACCGCGACGGATTTCCTGACGCTGTACACCGGCGGCGTAGGCAAGCATGCCTTCTTCGCCGAAGTAACCTTCCACCAGCGTGTCGGTAGACAGCGCAGCAGTGTGGTAGGTCGGCAGCGTGATCAGGTGGTGGAACACACCGGCTTCGCGAGCCGCGTCGCGCTGGAAGTTCTGGCACCACTTGTCCGCCTCGGCGGCCAGCTCGGAGTCGTCGTAGTCGGCGCTCATGAGCTTGCTGCGATCGTACTTGGACACGTCCTTGCCTTCCTTCTCCCAGGCATCGAATACCTGCTGGCGGAAGTTCAGGGTCCAGTTGAACGACGGGCTGTTGTTGTACACCAGCTTGGCGCTCGGCTCCTGCTCGCGGATACGGTCAACCATGGCCTTGATGTGGCCGATGTTCGGGGTCGGAGTCTCGATCCACAGCAGGTCTGCACCGTTGCGCAGGCTGGTGACACAGTCCAGTACAACACGGTCGATGTTGGTGTCGCGACGGAACTGGAACAGGCCAGACGCCAGCTTGGTGGGCTTGATCAGCTTGCCAGCGGTCTTGACCAGCACGTCGCCGTTCTTGACGGTGGACGGATCGGTCACTTCCTCGCCTTCCAGGAAAGAGTTGTACTGGTCAGCCAGGTCACCCTCTTCCTGCGATACAGCGATCTGCTTGGTCAGGCCAGCACCTTCAGAGTCGGTACGGGCAACGATAACGCCGTCGTCCACACCCAGCTCCAGGAACGCGTAGCGAACGGCGTTCAGCTTGGCGATGAAGTCAGCGTGCGGAACGGTAACCTTGCCGTCCTGGTGACCACACTGCTTCTCGTCAGATACCTGGTTCTCGATCTGGATGCAGCAGGCACCCGCCTCGATCATCTGCTTGGCCATCAGGTAGGTGGCTTCCGGGTTACCGAAGCCAGCGTCGATGTCGGCAATGATCGGCACAACGTGGGTTTCGAAGTTGTCGATCTGGTCGATGATCTTGGCTTCTTCAGCAGCGTCGCCCTTGGCACGTGCGTCGTCCAGGTTGCGGAACAGGTGGTTCAGCTCCCAGGCATCCGCCTGCTTGAGGAAGGTGTACAGCTCGCGGATCAGGTCAGCAACGGAGGTCTTCTCGTGCATGGACTGGTCCGGCAGCGGACCGAACTCGGAACGCAGGGCAGCGACCATCCAGCCAGAGAGGTACAGGTAGCGCTGCTTGGTGCCACCGAAGTGCTTCTTGATGGAGATCATCTTCTGCTGACCGATGAAACCGTGCCAGCAACCCAGGGACTGGGTGTACTTGCTGTTATCGGCATCGTAGGCCGCCATGTCTTCGCGCATGATCTTGGCGTTGTACTTGGCGATGTCCAGGTGCGTGTTGAAACGGTTCTGGAGACGCATACGTACGGCGGATTCAGGGTTGATTGACTGCCAGGTGCTGTGGGCACCGATAACAGACTTCAGCTGCTCGACGTCTTGCTTGTATGACATGGTCCGGTCCTTTCGAATTGAGAGGGTTGAAATACCGCAGGAAGCCGCGGTAATCCAGGGCTCCGGCCCACCCAGCAAGCAGGCCTTTCTACGGAGTGCGCGCATTCTAGGGCCCACCCTCCCATAAATAAAATCAATATTTTATATACCCGGTATTTTCTGTATGAATACAGGAAAAAGCGCAGTCAATTCAGGCAGATAACGAGAAATACCGGTTGTCGGATGGTGCCGGGGAGCGCACTGGCGGGGTGTTCACGGGGTTTTTGCTGCCTTCCTGGGGGAGCCCTCACCCCAACCCCTCTCCCGCAGGGAGAGGGGCTTTCCGGGCGGTGCGCTGGCGCGTCCCCGCTCCCCCGGGGAGGGGGACAGGGTGAGGGCCACCCCACAGCCCTACGCCTGCGCCTCCACATCCAGGGTGTCAAAGAAATCCACCGCGCCAGTGGCCAGCGAATACTCGGCACCCACCACCCGCAGTCCGCTGTTGGCGATCAGTCCCTCAAGGATCAGCGACCCCTGGCGCAGGTGCTGTACGGACGAGCGGATATTGGCACGGATGGCGGTATCCAGCAGCTTGTCACGGTCAGTGAAGGCGCCGCTTTCCAGCAGGGTCTCCACGGACGGGCGGATACGATTGACGATCGAGCTGAGGCTGTGGGAGCGGCGCTCCGAGGGCCGCTCCAGCTCGTCCAGCGTGGCGCTCACCGCGCCGCAACAGGAATGCCCCAGCACCACCACCAGGCGTGTGCCGAATTTCTCGGCGGCAAACTCGACGCTGCCAACCTGCGACGGCGCCACCACATTGCCCGCCACCCGGATCACGAACAGGTCACCCAGCCCCTGGTCAAAGATGATTTCCGCCGGCACCCGTGAATCGGAACAGCCAAGGATGATGGCGGACGGTGCCTGGTCCTTGCCCACCTGCTCCCAGGCCTTGAGCGCCTCGAAACTGATGCCGTCGGTACCGTGCTCCACGAACCGGCGATTACCTTCCCGCAACCGTTGCAGTGCCTGCTGTGCCGTACGAATCATGCGCCTTTCCTTAATGCCAGGCGGGCATGGTAGCCGCCCTGCCCGTCAGGCAACAGCCCGGCGGCGGCCATGGGCCCGACGCAATGGTTAGCAAATGTGGCGAACCGCATCGGTCTGCGGACAGGGCGCATCCGGCGTATGTACCACGCGCACCAGGCCCGACAGGTCAAAGCCACGCGCCAGCGCCTGTTCGCGAAAGCGCTGGAACACCGCGTCCGGCACCGTCGGCGTGCGTGCCAGCAGCCACAGGTAGTCATGGCTGTTGCCGGACACAAAGGCGTACTGGTAGTCCTCGTCCAGCTCGAACACCACGTAGCTGCCGTAGAAAGGCCCGAAGAACGACACCTTCAGGTGCGCCGTATCGGCATCGCCCACGAAATACGCCTTGCCCTCGGCCTGTGACCACTCGCCGTCTTCGTTGTCGAAGCCGGTATTGCGCACCGACAGGCCACCGTCATCACGCAGGCCATACTCGGCACGCACATGGCTCAGGCCCCGCTCAAAGGAATGATCCAGCCGGGCGATCTCGTACCAGGTGCCCAGGTAGCGCTCCTTGTCGAAGCCGGTCACCGGCGTCACCTGGTCCGGCATGCCCAGGCACCCCGCCAGGGACAGGCACAGCAGGGCCGTCACCAGCATACGCACGGCATGCATCCCGCTTTTCTCAGTCATGAACCCACTCCCCTTTCGATGATTGGTAAAAGGATACGCCGAAGCCATGCACCACGACCATTTCATAGCCGTCCTCCACGCGCTGGTAGCGGCAGTCCGCCGGCTGGTAGCGCGGCTGGTAAGACGGTGTATCCAGCACCGACAGGTCGTCCGGGTAGTGCCCATGCTGTTTCGCCCAGGCCGCCAGTGGCCCATGGAAGCGATCACACCAGGCGACATAATCGCGAAAGCCGTCCGTGACCCAGTAGCCCAGCAGGGCGGCAGACAGCACCACGACAATGGCCGCTGCCGTGACCGTCGCGGCGATCACCTGCCGTCCCACCCGGCGCCGCATCCTCATTGTGCGGCGTCCCTTTCCTGCTGCCGGGCGAAATACTCGCGCGTCAGCGTCACCACCACCGGCGACAACAGCAACAGGGCAATCAGGTTGGGAATGGCCATCAGCCCATTGGCGATGTCGCACAGCGCCCAGATCAGCTCCAGCTCCATCACCGCCCCCAGCGGCAGCAGCAGGCAGAAGACCCGTTTGTACAGGCCCACGGCGCGCTCGCCAAACAGGTAATGGGTGCCGCGATCACCGTAGTAGCTCCAGCCCACCACGCTGGAGAACGAGAAGAACAGCAATGACAGCGTCACCGCCACCTTGCCGAGATCCGGCACCGCCGCGTTGAACGCCATGGTGGTCAGCTCAGAACCGCTGACCCCGGTCTGCCACACGCCGGTGACCAGGATCACCAGGGCGGTGATGGTGCAGACAATCAGGGTATCGAACAGGGGGCCGTTCATGGCCACCAGACCGGCGCGCACCGGTTCACTGGTACGCGCCGAGGCCATGGCGATGGGCGTGGTACCCAGGCCCGCCTCGTTGCTGAACACGCCGCGCGCGACACCGAACTGGATGGTGGCCATGACACCAGCGCCGGCAAAGCCACCGGTGGCGGCCGTGCCGGTGAACGCATCATTGACGATCTGTGCCAGCGCCGCCGGAATGGCATCGGCATACAGCCCCAGCACCACCAGCGCGCTGCCCACATAAAGTACGAACATCAGCGGCACCAGCGTCGATACCACCTGGCCAATACGGCGAATGCCACCGACGATCACCAGCCAGATCAGTGCCGCGTAGACAATACCGATCAACAGCTTCACCCCGGCAACCAGGGCCGTGGTGTCGGCGTACCCAATCACGTCGCGCAGGGAAAACTCCAGCGTGTCGGCCACCGAGTTGGCCTCCACCATGTTGCCGGTGCCAAAGGCCGCAAGGATGGCGCAGAAGGCAAAGAACTGCGCCAGCGGTTTCCAGCGCGGCCCCAGACCGCGCTCGATGTAATACATGGGCCCACCGGAATAGCCGGTGGCGGCATCATGACTGCGATAGGCCACTGACAGCGTGGTTGAGGCATACACCGTGGCCATGCCCACCAGCGCCGTCACCCACATCCACAGGATCGCACCCGGCCCGCCCAGGGCGATGGCGGTGGCGACACCGGCGATGTTGCCATTACCGATGGCCGCTGACAGCGCCAGCGTCAGGGCGCTGAACTGACTCAGGTCGCCGGCATCACCGCCCTCACGGTCACGCCCGGAGACAATCTTCAAAGACAGCCACAGGTGAACCACCTGGATCAGCCGCAGGCGGAACGACAGGTAAAGGCCAGTGCCTACCAGCAGCACGATGGTGAGCGGCCCCCAGACCAGGGCACCGATGTCGTTGACCAACGTTTGCATGTCAGTTCCCGGCCCGGATCATGGCAACAGCGCCACGCCCGACAGCGTGACCTCTCCCGGCGTCAGCAACTCCACCTCAAGGAAAAGATCGCTCACCGTGTGCGTATCGGCATTGAACGGAATCACGAACGGCTCGGCCGACACATCCGTGAGCCCTTGCAGTGCTGGCAACCGGGAGAAGTAATCAGCACCCTCCACGCGCGCCCAGAGCACCAGGTTGGCCTGCCCGGATACGCTGATATGGCCACTCACCTTGAGCACACCACCGCGATTGGCGGGCAGGCCTATCAGGCTGAGCCGCGCCGGCCGTTGTGATGACAGGCGCGCACCGTCTTCCGCCATGACCACCGTGCTGGCCGGCGCCACGACACCGCCATCCGCGTTAGCGCACACAGGTAGACAGCACAGTACGGCCAGGGCAAGGCTGGAAATACGCATGACTTGTCCTCCACGTTTTTAACCCGAGCATGCAGCGGCATCAGTGGCGACGCAAATGGACGTGGCACCGCACCCGCAAAAAGGGCACGCCGGCGTCAGGAACAGATGCGCAGCAGGTGGGTAATCAGGTCCACCTGGCGATTGAAATTGTTCTTCTGCAGCAATGACTTGATGTTGGTGCGCACCGTACTGACGGCAAGATCCAGCTCCCGTGCTGCCTGGGCAGCATCTGCGCCCTTGATCAGCGCCAGGCATACCCGTGCCTCGGCTTCGGTGGCCGTGATGACCTTGCGGATCTCGGCAGTAGTAGGCGTGCGCACCTCATTGGGGTCAAAGATTTCCACCAGCGTGGTGTTGTTGTCGTTTTCCCGGCTGTGTACCGGCGTGATGGAGAAACGCAGGGGCAAGGCATTGGTGTGCAGGTACAGCGTGTCGGTCTCATCCAGGGCGGATGTCTTGCCGGTAATGAACAGCATCAGCTGGGTATAGAATTCCTGCGCAAAGGCCTGGTCATGGAACTCGATCTGCCGGGTATCGTGATTGACCCGGAACACCTCATAACGCTGGCCGATCTGCTCGAACGCCGGGCTCGCGCTGATCAGCAACGACACCGGCGAGAACACCGCCACCGGCTGCTTGAGCACGGCAATGCTGCTTTTCAGGTCACGGAAGACCTGCTCGGAGCGATGCAGGCGCTCATACAGGTCCAGCGCAATCTCGGTGTGCTTTTTCAACCGCGCCAACAACGCCATCTCGTCGCGGCTGAACACGGCATGGGACTTGTGCCGGTTCAGCACCAGCACGATCTGGTGCTGGAACTTGTTGGTGAAGGCAATGGTGGCACTGTCGACGATGCCGGCGGCGCGCAACCAGGTACGGGAAAACGCCGACATGTCAGCCAGCACATCATGCTCGGGGTCACCATCGGCATAACTGAAAACGGCGCTCGGGCCCAGCGCCAGGGCCCGGGCAATGGCCTCATCCTTGAACACCAGCCCGGTCTTCAGCATCAGGGGCACGACACCAGGTGGATACCCCAGCGCCCAGCCATACAGGCCCTTCAGCTCAGGCTCCTTCTGGATCACTGCCAGTGAGCAGCTGGCCAGCGCCAGCTCCTCGCGCAGGCAGCGCAGGAAGGGATCGAACCCCTGGTTGTTCTCGACACAGCCATACAGGCTGGTCACCAGACGATCAAAGGTGTCGGTCTGAGTATCCAAAGCGTCGAGCAGCTCAGGCTCAGCTGGCTGGTCGTCGGCGGCAACAATGGGAGCGGGCTGTGGGCGATTATCCGGTGGCATTCTACTTCTCGTTGGATCTGATAAAACGCCGAGGCCGCTTGGCGGCACAGGCATCAGACTTTTTCATTAGCTGAAAGAGTAGCCAATGGCGGGGCGGGTATCCAGTAACCGTGCCAAAACTGCGTCTCGCTTCAGCTGTACAAAAACGGGCAAGCCCGGTTTTCCTATTCCAATCGGCCTATCTCTGTGCGGAGTACATCGTCGATTAACTGCCTCAAAGAGGCTGGAAGGTGGCCAGACTGATCTGCAAAGACGCCATGAAGCGGCGTCAACTGACACGGCACTTGCTGCCGTAAAACCGGAGAGCGTGAATAACCGCCGGGGTTATCACCTGGCTCGACCTCATAACACGCCAGGCGGCCCCCGCTTTTCCACAGGCACAGCTTCTCTGTGCGTTGCTTGTCGTACGAAAGCTGGAAAGAAATGATGCGACCGCTTGCGTCATACCAGACGAACAGATCCAGCAGAGGAGACTGGTACCACTCTCTTTTTGAAGCGCCGTCTTCAACGAGACGCTGATCGATTCTTCTAAGCATCATTTGGAAGGTAACGTCGTAAACAGGGAAGCCTGAGGCGGCTCCTCTTGCTTGGCCTTATTAAGGCGAATTGAGACATAGAAGGCTTAAGATAATTGTCCTTTTAGCTTTCTTCCTCCGCCAATCCACCCCGACTACTTTAAAGCACAAAACACCATTTAGGTAAGGCGACCCTTAGTACTAAGACGCCACGTGTACACTTGAATTACTAGTAATATGCTTGCAGAGAATATGAGTGCAAGCCAAAGCTCACTGCCACTTAACGGAATATCTTTGTTTATTGCTATGTTTCCAGTAGATAGCATTGTTAGACCAATGGAAATAGCCCAAAGCCTAACAGCTTGTTTTTTCATTCTAAAAAGGAAGTAACAGGATACAAGAATGCTGAGGTGCGGCAAAAAGCCCAAAAACCAATCGATGGCATTGAGACTTGAAAAGAATGTTCTGTCGTCCAAATTTGAAACTTCCCAGCCGAGAACAGGCATGCTTAATGAAATGCACGATAAGAGGCTATTCGCACCCATGACAATGACAATAAGCCAGACTAGAAAGCTTCTTTTCCCTCGATCACAATTTTCGAAGGGACTGTCCGCTTTCGGCGGGCTATAAGGAGATTTCATCTCTGGTCCTTAACGCCGCCATAAACCGCGCGAGCCAGTGAGCGTCCGGCGACCGAAGGGAGCGAATTTAACGGCTTTGTTAGGCATTTTATAGCCCTGTAAGATCGATACCAAATTTTGCATTCTTAACCACATATGATTCGTGCACCAATGCAAGCTGCCACCGTCGCGTGACCAAAGGTCCGACTAAAACGGTTTTGTCGCAATAGAGATAGTTTTGCTTACCTTCTAGTCCTGAGAAATATCGATTTTCAGACCAGCGACACTCGAACCCTTTGGCTTCTAGCTTTGGCTTAGCCTCTCTCGCGTCGGAACCAATTGGAGCAAGTGACAACAGTTCAGCTCTCGCTACTTTTTCATTTTCGCTAAATGGCGATGCACAAGCAGAAATGCCAGTGGCGAAAATGAGAATAATAAGCACTCTAATCATTTAATACCTAACGTCGCAAACTTGGGCGCCCTTTAGGGCGCCCCCTTGCTTTGCCTTGTTACTCGAGTGCTCGGCCTGCAACCACGCCAATCACTGAGATTAGCAGGCAGGCGGTAAGAATCAGATTCACCCAAAACCCTATCGTTGCCCGCTGGCAAAGAGTCTTGGACAAGTCTGATAAATCCTTGTCCTTATAGCCGCCAAGAGCAAAAAAACGAAGCGCATCAGACCTGGACGCTTTGGAGGACGTATCTTCACTCCAAAGCCATTCAAAAGTATCTACATCATTTTCACGCAAGGAGTGATGCAGCTTTTTCCTTGTCATGAAGGTAAAAGCAAAACTGACCATCCAGAGAATGTATATAATCACGAGAAAATAGAACACGCAGCCAATCCTCTTATATTACGCTTCAAGTCAAGGCGCCATCATCGCCGGCGTCCCGCTGGCTTGACTTGTTAGCCCTTTCGATCAGTGATTTGCGCCGCAGCCAAAACACTATAGCCCCCAGTGGAGCTGAAGCAGACAGAATCCACGGGGCTGCTGGGCCGGCAGCAGTTGCGGAAGCGCCGAACAAATGAACGCTTATTAATTGAAAAGCATATGCGCCATTTGTCCAATTAACCTGAATAGCCCCGAACCCCAAAAGAACAAAGATAATCCACAACCATTTCTTTTGTTGAATGGGAGTACGAATACATACAATTAAAGTGAAGAGAATAAAAAGCGGCACTGAAACAGCTAAACAAAGCACTAAATACTGCAACCCTGATTTTGAAGACAAACCAAAAGCGTTTAGTTCCTTTTGGGACGCTTCAGTTTGGTATACGTTGACGCCTATAACTTGATAGCCGCTATCAGTTTTCTTCAGTGCAGCATTTGCGAGGTTCCAACCGCTTTCGAACTGATACTCGAAAGTAAAATTACCTTGCCACTGCCCGTTCAAAACATTCACCTGTGAGCCAATTATTTTCACTGACAGTGGCTCTCCCTCTCTAAAGTATGCTGCCATTTTCTCCAGAAGCTCATCAGTAACTTGAGCATCTAACTCCGGGCTCAAGATACTCTTTACGTAAGTAAAATCTCTTTCTCGTAACTTCGACAAGTAATCTTCAGCAAAGCCGGACTCTTCTTTTGGGATGAATCTTTCACTTAATTCCTCTTGGCTACAAGAAGAAAGAAATAGCATAAGCGCTATCGATATGAAGGCTATATATAAATTATGCATGGCTTCCTTCTTAGGGCTAACGTTACCAACAGGAGCCCGCGTTAGCGGGCCCCTGCCTACTTGGCCTTGTTACACTGCTTTTTGGACCTTGGAATTCTCAAGAAGCGGGTGCTCCGAAATAAAATCAGATATTAGCTGCTTCATTTCTGCAAATGAGCGGCCAGTGAAATAGACAATGGTCGCGGCCTCTGTGCGTCCATGGCTGGTCATTTTCCCAGCATCACCGAGTAAATCCTCCAGTTTTTCGATAACGTCGTTTATATCATTCTTCTCATAGACTTTGTCTGGAAGGTTTACATTATCGAAATGCAAAGCAAGCCGCTCGCAGTCTCCGAATTCTTCTTCCCTATCATTGAAGATCAGCTTGGAACCTTTTGGCGCGCCTGCCTTAGTGAGTGCATCAAGGATCAGTTTCTTCGCCTCGTCCATGCTACCCGTCACTTCAATTTCGAGCTCGCAATAGAGGATCTGCATATTTTCATCGAGCTGTGATCCTCCGCCCGTAACCTCTGCAAGCCCTGAGCCCTCTAAGGCCTCCGCTAGCGGATCTTCATAGAATTCACCGCGGTCAAGCGGCTGACACCCGTCGTTGATTCGGGCAATGACAAACTGGCTCATCAGACATCCCCATATAAAACGTGTAACGCCGCAAACAACCGCAGCCTTGTGATTGTGAATTTTGTGAAAAAATGGCGAAGCCATGCACAAAAGGTGCAAGCGTAAGGCTGTCCAAGGAGCGCAGCGACTCATGTTGCCTAGCCTTGTTATAGCTTTTAATGATGTGCTGGGTAATAAAGCTCATGCATTGTACTTGTTAGTTGTTGCTGACTATTAAAGTTGAAATACATTTGTAGATCACCTTTACCCAACGACTTGTCGTGCCCTGGAAGCTTAATGGTAGTTACAAGGTTATAACCTTTATCGCAAGCCTTCATTGGGTACTCGAATTCATCTATGCAATTATTATAAAACTTGACCTCATCCTTCCGCCGCCTGAGAACCTTGTAAACATACTCAAGGTGCATACCTTCTTTAAACTGCTGCATGTACTCAACAGCCCAATTGCTGTCATTTTCAATCGTATCGTTTCCGCAAGCTAAAAGCAGAACGGAAATTAGTAGTGTTAGAATTTTTCTCATCGGCTACGCCGCCAGCACAGGCCGGAGCACGCAGTGCGGAGGTCCAGCCCACGAAGTGGGCGATTGTGCCTGGCCTTGTTAAGCATGTGGACTTCCCGTTGCTTCGTACCTATTAATATAATTCTCAGTCGGCTCTGCCGTGCCGGTTACTATGATATTTCCTGTAGCTTTCTCTACGATAAAGGGCGAATTTCCTGCAACTGCATACTGTAAGTTACCGGTTTGGTGCCATTTTTCCGAGGTGTAGAAATAAACCCAACCCCAATCCTTAGTTATTGTATGCTCTCTGAGGAAGATATACCTATCACCTTCAGGCTGGGGGTAAGAAGCTATTTCCTGCTCTATTTTTTCCTCCGCTTCTTTCTCACTAATCATCTCGATACCTATGGGTGCTTAACGCCGCCATAAACGGCGCGAGCTCGCGAGCGTCCGGCGACCGTAGGGAGCGAATTTAATGGCCTTGTTAGGCATTTTACCTGCCTACTTTTGCATAGTTGCTTTGTATTGCTGCTAAGCACTTTGCAGCCCATTTTTTAGTATTTGAATTAGTAGCATTGATAGAAATATAAGCAATACCTGCCACTGCAGTTTCGTTTAGCTTTTCTACGGACAAGGTATCGCATTTTTCTGGAAACTGCTTTGCAACCGCATCCGGATAGGCGTGCGTTACTATATCCGCGTACTTTTGTAATTCTTTAGCTGACAATACGGACAATTTAAGAGAGGCAACCTCTTGAGATGAGTACACCAAGCCGAACTGATTAAATGATTTACCTTCAGTATTATTTGGGCTTAATTTTCGAGCATGTTCAATAACTTCAGGAAAAGACCAAGATTTAGGCTCTAAAATAGGCTCTTCGGCAAGCACAAAATGTGCACTCGAGATTAGCAATGTAAACGTGAGTATCATTCTCAAATTATTCATTTCACGAGTTTCCTTGGGTGCCTAACAGTGTATTAGGTCGAAAGTTTCGGCCTATCCAAAGTTCGGTTATTTCCTTGCAGCAATATAGCGTCGCCAACAAAAGCAACGCAATTACAGTGAGTTATCTTCCTCTGGGCAATATCCTACACCAGTGAATCCGGCCATGTCGTGATTGGCGGTGTCCGGCGAGGATTAAGGCGAACTGATATCAGCTTAAGCAGGCCGACGGTAAATCAATGTGTTACCGGCTCTCCGGCCAGCTGAGAGCGCAATAACCGGCCTTTTCCTGTGAGCACGCAGATAACGGTGTCGCCATCAATCCTGCGAGACGGTCTTCGGCCAACCCATATAGATTGACACTGTACTGTCCAGCCCACTGGTGACCTGACGGAATTCCCAATGGAAATCAGCATCAATGCCTTCCACCAGCGCCTCGAAATCCTCTCGTGTGTACATGCGCACAATGCTGACCAGACCGTCCCAGGTGGCCATCAGGGGAATGAGCGGAATCAAATAGGTGAACAACGCCTTGAGCAGGCGATCCTGCTTGCTGAGAAAAGGATTGAGGAAGTTGGCAGCCACGAAGTACACACCCATATGCAGGGCACCGCGCCCTTTGCGGGTCATGGGCTCCATAATGAAGATGGGTTTTCCCTTTTTCGCACTGTCTTCAAGAATGCGCCGCGCCAGCGCCGGCGGAAAGTGATGGAAAGCACTGACCACCATCCGGCCGCCATGTGCATACACCGCCGGCACATCGGTAGCATCCAGCGGGCTGCTGATCACCTCGATATGGTCAGGGTGTTTGGAAGCGGCTTGTGCCATGTGATGCACAACAGGGAACAGGTCAGAGACCATAAAGCGTGGCAACTTGCCGCCACTGTCTTTCAGGGCTTCCAGCATTGCGGCGGCTGGCTCACCAGAGCCGCTGCACAGGTCCAGCACGGTATCGTTTTCCAGGCGGTTGAAGAATTCGCCGAACACCGGCGCTGCCGTCTTGCACACATCGCTCCAGCGCATGGCATTGCCCAGGCTCTCCACCACGGAATCACGCAGTACTCGCGGTGTCTGCGGCAGGTCCATAAATTCGAATGCCTGAATCCTCATGACTTTCTCCTTGGCTGATCAACAGGGAGAGTGTCGCCGCTCTGGCATACGTAGCGGTAGGCATATCGTGACAGCACACGGCCCTTGGCCAGAATTGCGCCGGGATTGGCGTTAACAGTGTGGGCGACAGCCACTTGCGCGGCTGCCTCGTGCTCAGATCTCGCGGGTTTCACGGAAACGGATCTCCGGGTGGCGCTCTTTCGCCAGCCCGAGGCGGACCCGCGCAGTGCTTACCGGTCACTGACTGCCTGCATCGATTCCGCTGTCGCCCGCATCGCTGAGACGCGCCTGCGCTTGCCGGCGCAGGAAGTACAGGGCACAGCGGGAAATAACGACGCCATACACACCCATCACAGCACCGTACAAGTAGGTAGAAGGGGACGGCGAGTCGTCGAACAGTGACAGTCCAAGCACCAGCACGCCGGGCAGCCCACCTGCCACGAGAAAACGCCAGGCAGTCTGTGGCATGCGCCGCAACCAGCTCACATAGGCAAGGGCGCCGTATGTAAGTGTCACCAGGCTGGCAACAAGCATCACTGGCAGCCAGGCCACAATCAGCAGGGCCAAGTCCTGCAGCCCTTGCAAGTCGCCGAAGGCCAGCAGCAACACACCGACAACCCCTTGCAAGCCAACAGTCCCCGTGAACGCACCAAGGAAGCCCGCATAGACCCAATGCCTGCCGGGTGGCGCGGACGGAGTTGCCAGTGACGCCCGGGGTGCGCGGTAGGCTGTGTCAATGCCAGGGGGCCAACGGCGAGAATCTGCCATGCTGTTTTCCTTGCCGCCTTTCAAACGAGATACGTCGCTAACGAGGGTGTGAAAAATAATACCGTCAGCCAGACGTTTCAGGTCATGCTATATCAGCTTTTTGTCCAAGCATTTCCCGCCTTGGCAGATGGTTCAAACAGGTCTGATTGAGGCGTTCATATCGCTGACCTCGGTTCTGTAAATCAGCCAGACGTCGTCTTCCTTGCGCAAGTATGATTCTTGCCTGAATTCCTGCTTCTGTATTGCCTTCTTTCCATTCACCTCAAGAAGGAACAAACCTTTTGACAGAAAGACGGCTTTGGCGGTGCCTTCTTCCGGATTGCAGCTCCAGGAAACCATGTTCATGCTCAACTGCATTTGTTCCGCCTGCATCATGATCGACTTCGCGCTACGAACAAATTCCTTGTAACTTTTTATCTTTCCGTCTGGAAGGACTTGCACATGATCATCGGTGTAAGCCTCTATCCAGCTATCAAAATCTTTTGCCTCAAAGTCACGCATGGACTTTTCACTGAGTGCCTTGACGTCATCCGCTATCAAGCAGCCCCAGGAGACTCCATATACGGTCATAGACAAAAGAAGGACAACGGCCCTTATGCCCAGAACAATGCGAGTTCCCATGGGTTCTTTCATGCGGCTCTACTCTTGCGAATCTTCGTCTGGCACATACTCTTCAGACGGGAGGAATACCAGCGGGGCCTCGATTCGCTCTTCGTCCGGAATCCGTTTCACGAATGCCCCGGCATCCAGCTCCGGGAATTTTTCCATCAGAAGCTGCATATCCCGCTCCTGCTTGTCGGAGAGGACCCAGATGCCCCCCCAGGGGATGAAAATGCCGAAGGTATTCCGGGCCCGCTGGGGCACCAACTTCACCTCACCCAGGTAGGTAATAGCATTGGGCAGAACCTCGAAAGGGATGGAGTAATCTTCGCGGGCGCTGAAATGGTTGGCGCCACCATTGAGGAAGAAATTGTAGAACTCGTATTCGCCCACCGGCAAAGGAATCAGAAAGGCCGCTCCCTTGTAGTCATAGGAGCTGAAATCATCCCGATAACCGCTGAACAGATCACCACCCGCCGGAGGATTACTCTCCAGCCGATAGGTCTCCTCTGACGCTATGTTCCGGAAGAGGAAGTTGTTCGAGTAGTAGTGCACGGCATTGTATTCCCGCGAGAAACTTCCTGCGATATAGCCGGTTTCTGCGTTGGGCACGTCTTCCGGCAGGACATCTGGCACCAGCGGCGCCGACGCACACCCGGCCAATTGCAGGCTAAGCACAGAAAATGCCAGGATCGCAATGAATCGGGTCATGTCAGATCTCCCTTGTCTCTCGGAAACGGATCTCCGGGTGGCGCTCTTCCGCCAGCCCGAGGTTGACGCGCGTGGGCGCCAGGTAGGTGAGGTTGCCTGCGCCGTCTTCGGCCAGGTTTTCATAGGCCTTGTCACGCAGCTTGTCGATATCACGCTCGTTATCGGCCTCTACCCAGCGCGCGGTGTAGACGCTGATGGGCTCGTAGTTGCACTCCACGCCGTATTCCGCCTTCAGGCGGTGGGCCACCACATCGAACTGCAGCATGCCCACGGCACCGAGAATCAGGTCATTGTTCTTCAGCGGCATGAACACCTGGGTGGCGCCCTCTTCCGCCAGCTGGGTCAGGCCCTTGTGCAGCTGTTTGCTCTTCAGGGGGTCTTTCAGCACCACGCGGCGGAACAGTTCCGGGGCAAAGAACGGGATGCCGGTGTAGCGCAGCATTTCGCCCTCGGTGAAGGTATCGCCCACCTGGATGGTGCCGTGGTTGTGCAAACCGATGATGTCACCCGCAAAGGCCTGCTCCACGTTCTCGCGCTCGCCGGCGAGGAAGGTAAGCGCGTCCGAGATGCGCACGTCCTTGCCGGTGCGGCACTGGTGCATTTTCATGCCCTTGCGGTATTCCCCCGAGCAGATGCGCAGGAACGCCACGCGGTCGCGGTGCTTGGGGTCCATGTTGGCCTGGATCTTGAAGACGAAGCCGGTGAATTTGTCTTCATCCGCATCCACATGGCGCTCTTCGGAATCACGGCCAGTGGGGCACGGTGCCCACTCCACCAGGCCATTGAGCATATGGTCGACGCCGAAGTTGCCGAGCGCAGTGCCGAAAAAGCACGGGGTCAGCTTGCCGGCCAGGAACTCGTCCTTGTCGAACTCATGGCTGGCACCCTGCACCAGCTCCAGGGTCTCGCGCAGCTCGTCGGCATAGGCGCCCACGGCGGCATCCAGGTCCGGGTTGTCCAGGCCCTTGATCTCGCGCACGTCCTGGATGGTGTGGCCCTGGCCGCTCTTGTACAGCACCGTGGTGTCGGTGAGCAGGTTGTACACGCCCTTGAATTCCTTGCCCATGCCGATGGGCCAGGTGATGGGCGAGCACTTGATCTTCAGCACCTCTTCCACCTCATCCAGCACTTCGATGGGGTCGCGCACGTCGCGGTCGAGCTTGTTGATAAAGGTGAGGATGGGCGTGTCACGCAGGCGGCACACCTCCATCAGCTTGATGGTGCGCTCTTCCACACCCTTGGCGCAGTCGATCACCATCAGGGCCGTGTCCACTGCCGTCAGGGTGCGGTAGGTGTCTTCCGAGAAGTCGGCGTGGCCCGGAGTGTCCAGCAGGTTCACGGTGGCGTCGCGATACGGGAACTGCATCACCGAGGTGGTCACCGAGATACCCCGCTGCTTCTCCATCTCCATCCAGTCGGAGGTAGCATGGCGGCCCGACTTCTTGCCCTTCACCGTGCCCGCCATCTGGATGGCATTGCCATACAGCAGCATCTTCTCGGTGATGGTGGTTTTACCGGCATCCGGGTGCGAGATGATCGCGAAGGTGCGCCGTTTCCTGATTTCGTCGAGCAGGGCCATGAACAATCCGCGTGGTCGGTGCGTTCCCTGCCGGCACCGCCGGCAGCAAAGGCGCGCATTATAGTCGCCACAACGGCCGGCTGCGAGGGGCGCATTCCGGGCCAATCCGTCCCTGATTCACCGTGCTGCCTTGCCTGTGCGCCGGCCCGCCTGTGTAATCAGGTATCCAACAACAAGAACACACGGGCCCAGCCATGCGCGACTACCACCACATCCTCGTCACCGGCGCCGCCGGCGCCATTGGTGGCGCCCTCACTGAGCGCCTGGCCGGGCATTACCCGGATGCCTGTTTCACCCTGGTGGACGTCAACGAGGCAGCGCTGAAGGCCCGTTGTGCCGCCCTCGGCCAGCGTGCCCGCCACGCCTGCTGGGACCTGTTCCAGCCCGATGCCCTGGGCGCGCGCTGGCAGGAACTGGACCCGGAGCACGGGCCGGTGGACCTACTGGTGAACTGTGCCGGCATCATGGACATCATCAGCTTTGCCGGCACCGGCTGGGACCAGGGCTGGAAACTGCTGGCGGTAAACATGGTCAGCCCCCTGCGCCTGGCGGACCTGGCACTGAAAGACATGCCGGACGGCGGCACCATCATCAATGTCGCCAGCATGGCCGGCCGGGTCCCCATCGCCGGCTGCAGCTACTACGGCGGCGCCAAGGCCGGCATGGCCCACGCCTCGGAAATCATGCACAACGAGCTGGCCAGCCGGGACATCAATGTCATTACGGTCTACCCCGGCCCGATCTACTCCGGCCTGGAAAGCCATGCCCGCGACCAGGTCAAGGCCGGGCCGGTGTCGAAGCTGATCCCCACCGGCCAGCCGGACGCCATCGCCGCCCGCATTGCCGAGGCCGTGACCGAGCGCGCGCCACGGGTGATCTACCCGCCGGTGTACAACGTGGCGCACTACTTCAACGGCGTGGCCCGCTGGGTGACCGCCAAAGCCAGCCCACAGCCCCTCACCTGAGCCTCCCGGCGGACATGAATTTTTACCTTTGAGCGCCAGCGCTTGCTGGTATAAGCGTGCCAACATGGTATTAATGGGGTATCACTTCGCCCCTTCCGGGGGCGCCACGCGAGGTTGTCATGGCCATTGCAGTCCGCCATCAGCACATCATCCCGGTGGCCATGGACCAGGCCTGGCAGGTCTTCAACACACAACTGGTGGATCTGTCCCCGTGGCTGCCCCACGTGGCGCGCATTTCCCTGCTCAAGGAGCAGCCCCTGAGCGAGCGGCGCATGGCGCTGGATTACGCCTGGCACGTGGAGGAGCAGGTGATCCCCGGTGTCGCCAAGCCGTTCCTGCGCGATCACCTGGACCAGCTGCACTCGGCCACGCTCTGGCACCACGACCAGCACCTGGTGGAGTTCCGCTTCTACCTCGATTCCGTCACCGGCCTGCTCGACTGCGAAGGCTGTTTCCGTATGACCGAGCACAGTGATGGCACCTGCATGGACGTGCAGGGCGACATCCAGATTCATCCGCACAAGCTGCCCGGCGTGCCGGCCCTGGTGGGCCGCACCATCCGCCCCACCGTGGAGCGCGTGGTGGACGACGCCCTGCGCCCGGCACTGTCTGCCCTGCCCGGGGCCTTGCACCAGTTGATCGAGCGCCAGCGGGCGGCGTCCTGAGGTTGCCTGTTTGTCACGGGCCCTCACCCTGTCCCTCTCCCGGAGGGAGAGGGGACGCTCCAGACGAGCGCGGTAAAAGCCCCTCTCCCTCCGGGAGAGGGGTTGGGGTGAGGGCCACCCTCCCCAGAAGGCACCCCATAACCCCACGATTCCCAAGGAAAAACCGTCCATCGGCCACCCTACGAACCACGCGCCAACACGGGTAGAATGGCCGCCCGTTTGCACTGACCGGACTGTTGCATGGCCGCTGACACCTTCACACCCGAGCTGCTCTCCCCCGCCGGGACGATGACGCACCTCAAGTATGCGTTCGCCTATGGCGCCGACGCCGTGTATGCCGGCCAACCACGTTATTCCCTGCGCGTGCGCAACAACAGCTTCAAGAATGCCGAAGCGCTGGCCGAGGGCATCGACTATGCCCATGCCCGTGGCAAGCAGTTCTACCTGGCCTCCAACATTTCCCCGCACAACGACAAGGTGCGCTCCTACCTGCGTGACCTGGCGCCCATCATTGAGCTGGGGCCGGATGCACTGATCATGTCCGACCCGGGCCTGATCATGCTGGTGAAGGAACAATGGCCCGACCAGGAAATCCACCTCTCGGTGCAGGCCAATGCGGTGAACTGGGCGACGGTGAAGTTCTGGCACCAGCAGGGCATCTCCCGGGTGATCCTGTCTCGCGAGCTGGCGCTGGAAGAAGTGGCCGAGATTCGTGAGCGGGTGCCAGACATGGAGCTGGAAGTGTTCGTGCACGGCGCCCTGTGCATGGCCTACTCCGGGCGCTGCCTGCTGTCCGGCTACATGAACCACCGCGACGCCAACCAGGGGGCGTGCACCAATGCCTGCCGCTGGGATTACAAGACCGTCGAGCACAACACCGACAGCAGTGGCGACATGGTGCCCAGGCGCGCCCCCATCCCGGTGAAAAACGAAGGCGCCCGCCCGCAGACCTGGCAGCCCGGCGAGCACGATGAGGAAGGCGCTGACAGCCTTGATGGCCTGGTCAAGGCGGCACAGAGTTACGATCCGTTCGAGGTCAAGGAGCTGCTGCTGGAAGACCCCAAGCAGCCGGGCGAATTTGTGCCGGTGTACGAAGACGAGCACGGCACCTACATCATGAACTCGCGCGACCTGCGCGCGGTCCAGCATGTGAAAGACCTGCTCGACATCGGCGTGCATTCCCTGAAGATCGAAGGCCGCACCAAGAGCCCCTACTACGTGGCCCGTACCGCACAGATCTACCGGCGCGCCATTGATGACGCCGTGGCCGGCAAGGATTTCGACATGGGCCTGATGGACCAGCTCGAGGCACTGTCCAGCCGCGGTTACACCGAAGGCTTCTTCCGTCGCCACCCGCCCCAGGAATTCCAGACCTACGAACAGGGTACCTCCACCCTGGGCACCGAACAGCTGGTGGGCGAAGTGATCGACGCCGATGACCAGTGGCTCATCGTGGATGTGAAGAACCGCTTCAAGGTGGGCGACCACATCACGTTGATGAGCCCGGCCGGCAACCAGGACGTGACACTTGAGACGCTGGAGAACCGCAAGGGCGAAGCCATCGAGGTGGCACCGGGCAATGGCCACATCGTGCGCATCCCGCGCGGCAGCGAACTGGCCAGCACGGAATACTGCCTGTTAACGCGACACCTCTGACGCTTCCAACTGCCGGCACCTGCCCGAGACCGCTACTTGTGATCCCCGCGCAGCGGCAACGTCATCAGAATGGCGTTTTCTCGCCCGCCCTGGGTGCGGTAGTAATGCTTGCGCTCGCCGGTGATGGCAAAGCCCATTTTCTGGTACAGCATGCGCGCCCCGGCATTGCTCTCGCGCACTTCCAGGTAAACGATACCGGTATCCAGCCGCTTGAGACGCTCGAACGCCTGGCGCAGTGACGCCCACGCCAGGCCATGACGCTGGTACGCCGGGGCGATGGCCACATTGAGCAGGTGCGCCTCATCAAGCACGCGCGAAAAGATCTGGAACCCGGCCACCCGGGCATCACGCTCGATGACATGGCAGTCGTAGCCGGCCTTGAGGCAATCGGCGAACACACCGCGGCTCCAGGGGGTCACCTGGCAGGCTTCCTCGATACGGGTGACGGCGGCAAGATCGTCCTCGCCCATGTCGCGCAGGACAAACCCGGCATGCAGGTCGACGTGGTAATGGGTCATGGATCAGGCCCTGGCGGCCTGCTCCGGCGTGTGCAAGCCGGCCTGCTTGATGGCCTCCCAGCTGCGCCGCTTGTGCGCCACCGGCTCGGCAAGCATTTCCTGCAGGCTGCTGATGGCCAGCCAGCGCAGGCCGTGGTGCTCGTGCACCCGGTAACGCTCACCCTGCATCAGCCGCTGGCAGCTTTCCTCACTGGCACACAACACCACCTGCTGTGGCGCCAGGGACTGGCAGAACTGCACCAGGAAATCTTCCAGGGTGCCTTCCATGACGTGGGCCATGGGCCAGTCAAAACGGCGGCGGCGCTGTTCGCCTCGACCAAAGGCGCGCAGCAGGTTGGCCAGCAGGTCGCGCGCATCACGCCCCAGGTCCGGGGCATCCGCTGGCTGCTGTTCCACCAGCACCAGCACATCCCCGAGCGGACAGGCGTGCATGCACAGCGGGGCCTCTGCCGGCGACACATCCGCCGCTGGTTGCGGCTGTGACTCAACAGATGGCCTCGATGGCGCACTCGCCGGGGGTGTTTCAGCCAGCCGCTCCGCCAGCGGCCGTGCGGTAGCGGGGGCCTCAGGCGCCGGCGCAGGGGCCGACACATCCGGCGTGGCCACTGGCATCTCCTCCGGCGCCAGCACCGGCGTACTGGCCGCGCCCGGCAACGGCTGCCGCGCCACCCACGGGGTAAACCCGAGGGACTGCAGATAGGCTTGCCGTTGCAGTTCGTTCATGTGCGCTCCTTACACGTCCGCCGCTTGCGGATGGGCCCGCTCGAGGCCGGCAGCAAAATGGTTCAGCGCATTCAGGTACGCCTTTGCCGAGGCGGTAATGATGTCGATATCGGCGCCATGGCCGTTGACGATCCGCCCGCCCTTTTCCAGTCGCACAGTGACTTCGCCCTGGCTGTCGGTGCCGGCGGTGATGGCGTTTACCGAATACAGCTGCAGGGTAGCGCCGCTGTGGGCAATCTGTTCAATGGCCTTGAAGGTGGCATCCACCGGTCCGGCACCGCCGGCCACGGTCTCCTGCTCGTCGCCGTCGACGCTGACAATCAGCCGTGCCTCGGGTGTCTCACCGGTCTTGGAGGCGGCTTCCAGCAATACCAGTTTGAAGCGCTCCTGCTCGGCAGCCTGCTTGGTGTCGCTGACCAGCGCGTGCAGGTCCTCGTCAAACACCTCGTGCTTCTTGTCCGCCAGGTCCTTGAAACGCTGGAAGGCTTCGTTCAGTTCCGCATCCGAGGCAAAGCTGATGCCCAGCTCGTCCAGGCGGGCACGGAACGCGGCACGGCCGGAGTGCTTGCCCAGCACCATGCGGTTGGTGTTCCAGCCCACGTCCTCGGCACGCATGATCTCGTAGGTCTCGCGGTGCTTGAGCACGCCGTCCTGGTGGATGCCGGACTCATGGGCAAAGGCGTTGGCACCAACAATGGCCTTGTTCGGCTGAACCGGGAAACCGGTAATGGACGACACCAGGCGCGAGGCCGGCACGATCTCGGTGGCATTGATGCGCGTTTCCACCGGGAACAGGTCGGCCCGGGTGCGCACCGACATGACAATCTCTTCCAGCGAGGCGTTACCGGCGCGCTCGCCAAGGCCGTTGATGGTGCACTCCACCTGGCGGGCGCCGTTGAGTACAGCCTCCAGGGAGTTGGCCACGGCCAGGCCCAGGTCGTTGTGGCAATGCACGGAGAAAACCGCCTTGTCGCTGTTGGGAATGCGCGCCAGCAGCTGGCGAATGGTGTCGCCGAACTGGCCGGGAATGGCATAGCCCACCGTGTCGGGAATATTGATGGTGCGCGCACCGGCGTCGATCACCTGTTCGATGATGCGGCAGAGGAAATCCAGCTCGGAACGGCCGGCATCCTCACAGGAAAACTCCACGTCATCAATGAGCCCACGGGCGTGCTTCACCGCCGCCACGGCATGCTCGATCACCTGGTCGGGCTCAAGACGCAACTTGTGCTGCATGTGGATCGGGCTGGTGGCGATGAAGGTATGGATACGGCCGCTGTTGGCGTTCTGCAGCGCCTCACCGGCGCGGTCGATATCACCTGCCTTGGCCCGAGCCAGGGAGCAGATGGTGGAGTCCCTGACGGTGTCGGCAATGGCCTTCACCGATTCGAAATCGCCCTGGCTGGCGATGGCAAAGCCGGCTTCGATGACGTCCACCTTCATGCGTTCCAGGGCCCGGGCAATACGCAGCTTCTCGTCCTGGTCCATGGTGGCCCCGGGGCTCTGCTCCCCGTCACGCAAGGTGGTATCAAAAATGATCAGGCGGTCTTTGCTCATGGTTGTTCGTTCTCCAGACTGGCTCAGGCAGCCGTCACGCCCGCAGGCCCGTGCGGCTGTGGGCAAAGTCTAGCAGATCACTCAAGGCGCAGCAGGGAAACCAGCTGCTCGCGCAGGGCTTCAGCGGTGTCGCGCCCGGCGATGGATTCCGCCACCCGCACACCGCGTCCCCGGTGCATCACCCGCAGGTGGAAGAACTCGGTCTTCTGCGTGCCCTGGCTCATGCTGCCCGCACTCTTGAGCTGCAGCTGGCCGGCGCTGTCCAGCGGCACCTGCCGGGTCCACAGGTTGATGCCGCACCAGCTGCGCCGGGTGTACACCTGCCCGGCGCTGATGCGCGCCTCCAGGGACCGGCCCGCCGCAAACAGGCCCCCCACCAGCATGGGCACGCCGAACAGGGCAAAGAAGAACGCCATCACGAACAGCATGAAGCCCTCTTCCAGCCCGGCCCAGGCCAGGAACCCGGCGGCGCCGGTGAACACCAGGCCCATCACCAGCAGCATCACCGTGAACCCCCGGTGCCGGCCCACGCGACTGATGATCTGGTAGCCGTCCTGCCAGGGTTCCACATCAATCTGCTCCACCACTGCGGCGAGCGCCTCGCTTTTCTCACGCCGCGCCATGCGCGCCACATGGGTCTGCGGCAGCGGTTCGGCCGTGGCACTGCCGGCCACCACCGGCAGTGTCCAGGTCCGCGACAACGGCACCGGCGTCTCCGGGCCATCCAGCACCAGCCGCCAGTACCAGGACGTATTTCCCTGCTCGGCCGTCACCGGCTGGTCCGTGGGTGGGGTGAAGTGGAAGCGCAACTGTGGTGGTAAAGCGCTGCCATCAATAAACGGGTACTGGCGATCCTGCCAGACGATGCTCTCGCGCCGGCTGCGGTTCTTGCCGGAACCGGTGACCACGCTTTTCACACATTGCAGGGTAACGCTGTAAGTGGCGCCGGGATCGTAATGGGCCAGCGGCAGACTGCCTGCCACATCGCCGCCAATCTGGCCCGGGTACGGCGCCAGCGTCACCGGCATGGGGCCGTAATACTGCCAGCGCCGGTAACTGCGCCACGCCGCCCAGGCCATGCCCAGGCCGGCGAGCGGGAACACCAGCACCAGCAGGATGGCCCAGTTGCCCTTGCCGATTTCATCGGGGATGGCAAAGGTGGGCGGTGCACTGATGCCGATGAAGACCACCGCCATGATGACCAGCACCCAGTGGCCGTGCTTTTCACTGGAGTGAATGGGGGCCGCCTGGGCCTCCGAGAGCGACGGCTTCCTGAACCGGCTGGCCAGCATGATGCCCAGGCCCACCACCGCGAACACGCCGCCAAAGGCCAGTGAAAACACCAGTTTCAGCGGACGCAATTCACGCACCAGGTAACTGGCCTGCGGGTCATCCGGGTTGACCCAGACAGTGACGGCACCGGGGCGCCCCACGGCGTTGGAAAAGCGCGACGCCACGCGCTGATGGAAGTCGTCGATGTTGTCACTGCCCCAGTCATAGGACACGCGGGTGGAATGCCAGCTGCGCCCGGCGAAACGGTAGCTGTAACTGCCCACCAGGGACCAGGTGGTGGAATCATCGCCCTGATGGCGTTTGACCTGCAGACTGTTGAGGGTAGCGGGCACCCGGGCCCAGTCACTGCTGGCCCAGTGCCGGTACAGCGTATCCATGGGCCCGGCCACCAGCAGGCCGGCGCCAACGACAAAAAAGACCAGCCCGAACAGGATCAGGCCGATGGACTGTTTTTTTCCTCTCGGTGCTCCCGCCACCATAAAGCGCCCCCCAGTACCGCCCCGACCATGGCGCCGTAAAGATGTGCATTCACATGCACGCGGCCACCAATCCACTCTTTTGCATAGTTGACGTCATAGCCTGGTGTCTGCTCATACACCAGCCGACCCACCACCAGCGCCAGCACCACCAGGTGCAACGCCGGCTGGCCGCGAATGCCAAGCAGCAGGCACATGACAAACAGCCCGTGCAGCAACCCGGACAGCCCCACGTAGCCGGCCAGGCTGGTATCGCGCAGATAGAAAGCAATGCCCACCAGCGGCGCACTGACAAGAAACCACAGCGCCAGGCGTCGCAGGGAGAGGAGATCATCGAAGAACAGGCAGACCAGCGTGAACCCGGTGAGGTTCATCAGCGCATGCCAGCCGTTCAGGTGCACCAGGTGACAGCTCACCAGTCGCCACCACTGACCGTCGGCCACGGCATCGCGTCGGTAGCGCAGGGCCTCGCCAGCACTGTCACCGAACAGCGCCAATACCGCCATGCCAACCACAGCGGCCAGGACCACCAGGTAGTACCCGCGGTTGGCGTGCCACCGCTGGATCACGTCATCAATCATGCATCCCCCTGCCAAGCGTCCATGATAACGGGTTTGCCGACTGTCTGCCGGCGCATCCGCACAACATCGCGCAGCAGAAAAAGTTGCCCACAAAAAAGCCCCGCCGGAGCGGGGCTTTTTCAGGGGCCCGGCGAACCGGGCGATGACGCAGACGGATGATTACATCATGCCGCCCATGCCACCCATGCCGCCCATGTCCGGCATGCCGCCGCCACCCTGTGCGGGCTCCGGCTTGTCAGCCACCATAGCCTCGGTGGTGATCATCAGACCGGCCACGGATGCCGCCGCCTGCAGTGCAGTACGGGTGACCTTGGCAGGATCGAGGATACCCATCTTCAGCATGTCACCGTACTCACCGGTGGCCGCGTTGAAGCCGTGGTTGCCCTTGCCCTGCTTCACGGTCTGCACAACCACAGAGGCTTCAGCGCCAGCATTGGCAGAGATCTGGCGCAGCGGTGCTTCCAGGGCGCGGGTTGCCAGGGCAATACCCACGTTCTGGTCTTCGTTGTCGCCTTTCACTGCGCCCATGTTGGCCAGTGCACGTACCAGGGCAACACCGCCGCCCGGTACCACGCCTTCCTCAACCGCTGCACGGGTGGCGTGCAGGGCGTCGTCGACGCGTGCTTTCTTCTCTTTCATTTCCACTTCGGTGGCAGCACCGACCTTGATCACGGCCACACCGCCAGCCAGCTTGGCCACGCGTTCCTGCAGCTTCTCGCGATCGTAATCGGAGGAGGAGTTCTCGATCTCGGCACGGATCTGCTCAACACGCGCCTTGATGTCGTCCTTGTTGCCAGCACCATTGACGATGGTGGTGTTTTCCTTGTCGATGTTGACCTTCTCGGCGGTACCCAGGTCTTCCAGGGAGGCATTTTCCAGGGACAGGCCCACTTCCTCGGAAATCACGGTGGCACCGGTAAGGATGGCGATATCCTGCAGCATGGCCTTGCGACGGTCACCAAAGCCCGGCGCCTTGACGGCGGCGCACTTGATGATGCCACGCATGTTGTTCACCACCAGGGTGGCCAGGGCTTCGCCTTCCACGTCCTCGGCAATGATCAGCAGCGGCTTGCCGGACTTGGCAACGCTCTCCAGCACCGGCAGCAGCTCGCGGATGTTGGAGATCTTCTTGTCCACCAGCAGCAGGTGCGGGCTCTCCAGCTCAACCGCCATCTTTTCCTGGTTGTTGATGAAGTACGGAGACAGGTAGCCACGGTCGAACTGCATGCCTTCAACCACTTCCAGCTCGTCCTGCAGGCCACGGCCTTCTTCCACGGTGATCACACCGTCGGTGGTGAACTTCTTGTCGCGGTAGGACACTTTTTCCATGGCGTCGGCGATGATGTTGCCCACGGTGGTGTCGCTGTTCGCAGAGATGGATGCCACCTGCTCAATGGCCTTGCGGTCTTTCACCGGCGTGGCCAACTTCTCGAGCTCGACAACCACGGCCGCAGCGGCCTTGTCGATGCCACGCTTGAGGTCCATCGGGTTCATGCCGGCAGCAACGGACTTGAGGCCTTCGTTGACGATGGCCTGCGCCAGTACGGTGGCGGTGGTGGTGCCATCACCGGCTTCGTCGTTGGCCTTGGAAGCCACTTCCTTGACCATCTGGGCGCCCATGTTCTCGAACTTGTCTTCCAGTTCGATTTCCTTGGCCACGGACACGCCGTCCTTGGTGATGTGCGGCGCACCGAAGGACTTCTCCAGTACGACGTTACGGCCCTTGGGACCGAGGGTAACTTTTACTGCATCTGCAAGAATGTTGACGCCGTCGAGCATGCGCGCCCGGGCTTCATCACGGAACAATACTTCTTTCGCCATTTTGCTATTCCTTCTGAATCAGGTTGACGGACGGCTCGATCAGCCTTCGATGACGGCGAGAATTTCGCCTTCGGACATGATCAGCAAATCTTCGCCATCGACTTTCACGGTGTTGCCCGCGTACTGACCAAAGATGACCTTGTCACCCACCTTCACATCCAGGGGGCGCACGTCACCGTTTTCCTGGATCTTGCCGTTACCGGCTGCGATGACCTCGCCGCGGGACGGCTTCTCGGCCGCGGAACCGGGCAGCACGATGCCACCGGCAGTCTTGGTCTCTTCCTCTTCGCGACGCACCAGCACGCGATCATGCAAAGGACGGATGCTCATTTCCTTCAATCTCCTTGCGGTTTAGCAAAGCAAAATCAGGGAGTTAGCAGCGCCCGGGCGTTATCAGACGGCGCCCGGGAGTGCTAGCACTCTCCCCACTAGAGTGCCAATCATAGGCCGCAAACCACCGGAGTCAACACCGGTGCGGTCTGCGCACAGATCAGTGGGGACAGGCCCGGGCTTTTCAAGCCCGGCAGGGAGGAAATCAGGGCAGGGGCTGGCGCGCCATGGCCACGAGGGTGTCACGGATGGCGTCTGCCTCGAACGCCGGTTCGGCAAACGGCAGGCGCCGCGGGGTGCCGTCCACCCGCAGCCACATGCCCCAGGAATCCAGCGCCGCCAGGCTCACCTCATCACCCTGCCAGCCGGCCAGCGCCATGTAATGACGCAGGGCGTCGGCATGGTCATCATTCATGTGACGGACCATGGCCATCTCGCGCCCATGATCAAAGGTCAGGGGAAAGCCGACGTCAGCGCCGTCCAGCCAGCAGGCTTTGGCAAAGCCGGGGATCCAGCGCACCTTGCTGATCCGGAAGGCCAGGAAATGGAAGTCCAGCGCCAGGTATTCACGGGTGTGGGGGAACAGGGACAGATAGCGCTCGCCCTCGGCATTGTCGACCACATCGACACCGCCCACCAGGGACATGCGCGGCGCCGCCTGCCAGTCCGCCTCGTCCCGGTTGATCAGCAGCAGGGAACATTCCGGCGCATGGTCGAGGTTGACGGCGTGCTCCGCCAGGCGGCTCACCAGCAGCAGTACGCGGCCGTTGTTGTCGGCCACCAGGTTGGTGGCAGAGGCGAACGGCTCCCCGTCGGGCTGGCGCGTGGCCAGCGCACCGTGGCAGGCGCCAAACAGGAAGGCCCGGGCCTCCTCGATGGTTGTCATGGCAGTCTCCTTACCCTCTGGCCCCATCATGCGCCTGGGCAGGATTATTGCAATTGCGATCCGCCAGTGAGCACCTGTGATACAGGGTCAGCCGCGGCTGAGCGAATCGGTCATTGGCGCACGCGGCCGCGACTCCCATAATCCGGGGCGTTTCCACACACAGCAGACAACGGGGTTTTCCATGGATGTCAAAGACAAGGTAATTGTGGTCACCGGCGCCGGCCGGGGCCTGGGTCGCGGAATTGCAAAGATGCTGGCCAGCAAGGGTGCCAAAGTGGCATGCGTGGACCTGAACGAGGCCGATCTTGCCGAGACCGTCCAGGTCTGCAAGGACGCTGGCGGTGACGGCCAGGCATTCATTGCCAACGTGGCAAAGGAAGACGATGTCGAGAAGCTGTTCGCCGACGTGGTCAGCGAGCTCGGCGGCCTGCATGGCGTGGTCAACAACGCCGGCATCACCCGCGACGGCCTGCTGGTGAAGGCCAAGGACGGACAGATTACCAAGATGCCGCTGCAACAATGGCAGGCCGTCATCGACGTCAACCTTACCGGCGTGTTCCTGTGCGCCCGCGAAGCGGCTGCCAAGATGATCGAGCTGGGTGTGGACGAAGGCGTGATCGTCAACATCTCCTCCCTGGCACGCCAGGGCAGCTTCGGCCAGTCCAACTACTCGGCCGCCAAATCCGGTGTCGCCGCCCTGGCCGAAGTCTGGGCCAAGGAACTGGCACGCTACAACATCCGCACCGGTGCCGTGGCGCCGGGCACGATCAATACAGACATGATCGCCGCCATGAAAGCGGAAGCCCGCGACCGGCTGGTGAGTGCGGTGCCACTGAAGCGCATTGGCGAGCCCGAGCACATTGCCATGAGCGTGTTGTTCATCTTCGAGAACAGCTACTTCACCGGTCGCTGCATCGATACCGACGGCGGCTTGCGCTGAGGGCTTTGACCTCAGCGCTACCCCCCTCACCCCAACCCCTCTCCCTCCGGGAGAGGGACAGGGTGAGGGGGGTAG